>OFHM01000361.1_pt1 | contig 40411 bp, 49 predicted proteins | sample 1521311 | NCBI WGS metagenome assembly OFHM01 (sample SAMEA3504083, study PRJEB24116) | mouse gut metagenome | biome: mouse gut; feature: mouse-associated habitat; material: faeces | place: Denmark | collected 2011 | reverse complement strand
CAATCGCGTGATGGAATTAAAAAAAGTAAAAAATTCGTTAGAAGTTTTAAAAAGCAAAATTGAATTTACGTATGAACCGATTCAAGATATTTTTCAAGAAATTTCTAATATAGTGTATGCCAACCAAGCCAATATTTTTCAGGAAACTGTGGAGAATATAGGAAAATTCGGCGTTACAGAAAGTTGGACTAGAGCCGTTGAAAAAAATGCGGATTTGAATGAAGAAGATAAATCCACTATTAAAATGTTTGGAAAATTATTAGGAAAAACCGATAAATCTGGTCAAATTAACGAAATTAACGTAACCAGCAAATTATTGGATACCCAAATTGAAAAAGCAGAACAAGACAAAGACAAAAATTACAAATTGTTCAAAACCTTAGGAACCGTTGTTGGTATCGGTTTATGTATTATTTTGATATAAAATCACACAAAAGAAAGGAAAAAAACATGGATGTCAATTTATTATTTAAAATTGCAGGAATCGGAATTATTGTAGCTGTCTTACATCAAATATTAAGCAAAGCGGGCAGAGAAGACCAAGCAATGATGACAACTTTAGCTGGTATGGTAATTGTTCTTACCATTGTCATTAAAGAAATTAGCGAACTTTTCAATACAGTAAGGACGGTGTTTGATTTATAATGGAAGTTATCAAAATCATAGGCGTTCGGGTTTATTACATTAATCATTACAATTATGTTAAAAGAATATCGAAAAGATTTTGCCATATTTTCGGTTTTAATGGGTGGAGCCATTATTTTGTATATTTCACTGGATACCTTAACTGGCATTATCGATTTTATCAAACAATTAAGCAAACAATGCAACACCGAATTTATTTCTGTTTTACTAAAAATCACTGGAATTTCCATTCTTGCCGAATATGCTGTCAGCATTTGTAAAGATAGTGGCGAAACCAGCATTGCAAACAAAATTGATTTAGGAAGCAAAATTATCGTAATTTCCATGTCAATTCCTGTCATTTCAACAGCACTAGAATCTTTAACCAAATTATTACCATAAAGAAAGGAACGAAAATGAATGAATTCATGAATTCCCAAAAAAATATTCTTGGCATATCGGATTTTCTACAAAGTGCTTCTACCTACACAAAAGATACTTTTCCAGATTTAGACATGGATAGCCTTTTTTCCAGTGCTATTAATGGCAGTATTTCCACTAATTTTTGGACAACCAGTATTCTAAATTTTGCACGGGCAAGAAGTAAAACTTGCTTTACAACTTATGATTACGGTTTTAATCATTATCATCATTCATAGTTTGTTCAAAGCCATTATCGAAAATTTGGGAAATCATTCCAGTAGCAAAATTGTTTATTTTATTCAATATTTAATCATTGTTACACTCATAACCGACAGTCTTATTTCCATGATTGATTTAACCCGAAATTCCATTCAAGAAATTGTCAATTTTATGAATTTACTCATTCCACTTTTATCAACCCTAATGCTCACAACAGGCTGTATTACAACCACAGGAATTGTTCAGCCAATCATTTTATTTATGATTAGTTTCATCGGAAATTTTATTGCCAATTTCATCATACCAATGCTTCTCATTTCCATGACACTTCGGAATCATATCCAACGTTTCGGATAAAATACAAATTGACCGATTATCCAAATTTTTAAAATCTTCCATTGTTTGGATTTTAGGAATTATTCTCACCATTTTTGTTTGTTCGTTATCCATTGAAGGAACATTAAGCAGTTCGGTTGACGGAATGACAGCCAAAACTGCGAAAGCAGCGATTTCAAATTTTATTCCTGTTGTAGGAAAAATTTTAGGAGATTCAGTTGATAGTATCATTGGTTGTGGCAATATTTTAAAAAATGCAGTTGGCGTGATTGGTGTGATAATTCTTGTTCGGAATTGTCATTTTGCCAATTTTGAAATTGAGTATTTTATGGATTTCATTTTATATTTTGTCTGGCGTGTGTGAAGTGGTTGCCGATGAAAAAATCGTCAAACTAATTGCACAAATTTCGGATAGTTATAAAATTTTATTAGCCATTTTATTTTCCGTATCAGTCATGTTTATGATTGGCATTACATTAGTTTTAAAAATTACCAATAGTAGTTTGATGTATCGCTAAAAGGAGGAAAAATGATTGCGTTTTTGAAAAGTTGGTGTGAAGGAATTATTGTAGCTGTGATTCTTTCCCTCATGATAGAAACTATTTTGCCAGAAGGAAACAATAAAAAATACGTTAAAGTCGTGATTGGTATTTATTTGATTTTTACAATATTAAATCCTCTTTTGGGAAAACTAAATCCAGAAATCGAATTCAAAAGCAATTTTGATTTGCCAAGCATTGAAACTTCCACCAAGCCCAACACGCAAAATATCCAAGAACTTTATACCAATGGCATAAAAGAAACCTTGAAAAATAAAATAGAAGAAGAATTCCAAGTCAAAGTAGAAAAGTTAGTAATTTCTTACGATGAAACCTACGAAAATATTGAAAACATAAGCTTAAGCATTCAGTCAAGTGGCGTATCGGAAGTTGAAAAAGTGGTAATTGGAAATGAAACACAACCAGAACCAACAAAGCAAAATTATGAACCAATCAAACAATATATTGCCGAAAACTATGAAGTGGACAAATCCAAAATTACAATTCAATAAAAGAAAGGAAGAATTTTAGATGGAAAAATTCAAAAAAATGTTTCAAGATAAAAATAGAAAAATTGAAAATTTAATGGTATTTTTAGTAATTTTAGTCATAACTTTAATCATTATTAATAAGATTATAAAAGGGGACAACAAAAAAGAAACCAAAAATTATTCCAACGCAGAACTCGCAAGCACCAATTCAAATCCAATCGAATCCGATAATTTAGAAACTAGGTTAGAAAATATTTTATCCAAAATAGAAGGCGTTGGCGAAGTATCCGTGCTGGTTACATACTCCGAAAGTAGCAAAATTGTTCCAATTTATAATGAAAACACCAGCAAAAGCGTTACCGAAGAAACTGACACGTCTGGTGGTACGAGAACCATTGAATCAGAAGACATTCAAAAAAATGTGGTAACCAATGCAGAATCCAATCCTGTAACTGGCAAAACCGTTCAACCCACTATGGAAGGAGCAATTGTAACCGCAGAAGGAGCAAGTAATTCTAAGGTGAAAGCCAATATTGTTTCAGCTGTAGAAGCCGTAACAGGATTAGCAACCCATAAAATTCAAGTATTCGAATCAAAAAAATAAAAATGAAAAGGAAAGGATGAAAAGGATGAAAAAAGAAAATTTAAAACACATTGTTTTAATCGTAACAGCTATTTGCTTAATTGGGATTGGTTATTTGAATTATGATTATGAACCAACCGTAGAAGTGGCATCTCTTGAAAATCAAGTGGATGAGACGACACTTCGGAGATGTCGAATTAGTAAATAGCAATGCTGTAAAAGAAGGGATTGTTCCGAATGAGGGGGAAGAAACGGCACAGACCAATAGCAATACCAATTCCGACGAATATTTCTCAAGCACTCGTTTAGAACGCGAAACCATGTATTCCCAAATGCTAGAAACCTATCAGAAAATGGTAGATAGCAACGAAATTACCAATGACCAAAAAGCAATTGCCATTCAAGAAATCAACCATATTACCAATTTAAAAAATGCTATTATGATTGCTGAAAATTTAATCAAAAACAAAAATTTTGAAGATGTGGTAATTTTAGTCAGTAACAATACAGCAAGTGTTATTGTCAAATCCAGCAATTTGAATGCAGAGCAAATTGCACAAATTCAAAATATTGTGTGTCGCGAATTAGGAATGGAATCCGAAAAAATCAATATTAGTCAAAAATAGGAAAGATGCAAAAATTTTACTAGCATATTTGAGCTTTAAATCATCCAAAATAGAATTATAAAGTCAAGACAAAAAGTCAAACTTTATAACAAAAAACGTGAATTTTTACGAAATAAATGGAGGTTTAAAAATGGCAAAGAAAATATTCGGAATTTTTGCTATTTTAATCCTTTCGCTATGTTGTTCAGTTTGTTTTGCAAATGAAGATAACAATTCAAATGTAAATTTAGGAGAAGAAATTACAGATTCAATTAACAAAGCAGGAGATAGTGTAAGAAATGTAGCAGACGATGCCATGAATGGAATCGACGGAAATCATAGAAATCGAGATAACAATAATAATAACAACACAAGAGATAACAGAGACAATCGTACAGATGACAATATTTATGCCAATGGATATAATGCAGTACGAACATCCGTAGACGAAATTGCAACAGGAAATATGTCTACAACAACATGGATTTGGATTATTTTAGCAGTAGCAGCAATTATCATAGTAGCAATGGTATGGTATTATGCAGTACAAAATAATAATGATGACTAAAATGACAAAAAATCACTAAGTTTTTAGTGATTTTTTGTGCTTCTAAAAAGAAAAGACCCACCCAAAGACAAGTTCGTCTTGTGGGGTGGGTAAAAAAATTACATCAGTTTTTTTAAGAGCTCGGGATCTACTGGCTGTAAATCCTCTGGTGTTCGAGGAATTTCAGCATCTGAAACTTTGCTAATTGTTCGATCAATTAGCGTTAGACAATCCAAAAAGCCGTTGTTTTCGTTTGAAATACGTTTACTGCCTTTTGATAAGTCTAGAAGAAAATCCCTTAGAAAGTTTTGGATTAGCGAGTCTTTATATAAGAGATGACTTGCTTTTCCATATTCAGCTTCGTAATGCATGTCTTTAGTACGAATCTGAAACTCTACAGGAACACCTAAGATAAGTACCGTTATATGAATAGACTGGTACTTTTTCCCAGGTTTTGGTTTTTGAATATAATCCTTTTGTTCGATTACTTCAAAACCTTTTTCTTCCAAAAATGCAATGAGGTGCGCTTGAAGGGTGTAACAGTATTTAATACGTTCCTTTTCAGAGCAAACCTTTGCTGTTTTGTCTACAATTAGACGAAAACCATGAAAATCCTTCAAAGGATTTTTTTTCTCAATAGCGTACAAAAGCTCTTTCAAATAGTGATTAGCTTTCAGCGTTTCTTTTTCAGAAAACTGTTTAAAATCACCTATTTTTTGGAAGTCGGTGATGACATTTTTTAATGCTTTTGTCATGACAAGTTTGTAAAGGATTTTTGCAGTAACACTCCGAAATCCTTTTTCTCTGCCTTTACAAAATAGAACTAAAAAATCATTATAATACTCGACTTCGTCTAAGAACTCGTGCATCAGCGAGTTGAGAAAATTTTTTGTTTTGGTGTTTGTGTAATTTTGCAAGAATGTTAAGATGCTATTGGCATGGTATTTGTCTGATTGATGACCCTCAAGAGTAGAGGACGCATACAAGAGTCTGGCGTTTTCCCGGCAGATGCATTGTACGGAATCGTTGTTGAGCGCTGCATATTCCAAAAAACGATTCTTATAATAAGTTGGAGAACAAATCTCCTGACAAAAATAATTGAAAGTTCTTTCTACTACTTTGTCTACAGTTAGATTTACGTTATTTGGTGTCATAATATCATCCTCTTTCTTTCTTAGCCCGCATTGGGCGATATTTTTTATTTTCAATGTACATACTTACTCTCATTATACCATATTTTACATAAAAAGTCAAACTGAACACAAAAATATGTTCGATTGATAGTATAAAAAATCCTTTTTTGGGAAATACTACTTCAAAAAGGAGATAAAAAAATGGAAAATAATAATTCAATTTGGAAAAAAGAAGGACAGAATAATCGAAAATTTCGAACCTTAGAACAAGATATAGAAACCGATGTATGTGTGATTGGTGGTGGAATTGCTGGAATGTCGGTTGCTTATTATTTGGCAAAAGAGGGAAAAAAAGTAGCGGTTTTGGAAAAGGACAGAATTTGTTCTAAAACAAGTGGTGGTACAACAGGGAAAATTACCAGTCAACATCACTTATTTTATAATTATTTAATTCAATCGCAAAACAAGGATTTTGCAAAAAAATACTTAAAAGCAAATGAAGAAGCCATTCAAAATATCGAAAAAATTATCCAAACTGAAAAAATCGATTGCGATTTTGAACGAAAAAGTGCTTTTGTTTGGACAAAGAATTTGGATAAATTGCAAATGATAAAAGCCGAAGTAGATAGCGTCAAATCACTTGGTAAAAATCCTAAATTTACGAATGAAATTGAAATTTTGGGCAAAATTGAAGGTGCCATTGAATTTGAAAATCAGGCGCAATTTCATCCTGTGAAATATGTCAATGGTTTGGCAAAAGCGATTTTAGAAAATGGTGGAGAAATTTTTGAAAATACAAAAGTGATAGAGTATCAAAAAAGAGATAAGGAATTTACGGTTTTGGCAGAAGCAGAAGGAAATACCAAGCAAGTAAAGGCGAAATATGTGGTGGTTTGTACGAGGTATCCGATTTTTAATGTGCCAGGATTTTATTTTTTAAAGATGTATCAAGAATTGGAATATGGAATTGCGATAAAAACGGATACGAAATTAAGGGGAATGTATGTGTCTGTTGAAGTTCCGACGATTTCGTTTCGTGATTATGAAGAAAACGGAGAAAACTATATTTTAATTGTAGGAAATGGTCATAAAACAGGTGAAAAAACGGAAGAGAATGGATTTGAAGTGTTGGAAAATTTTGCGAAGACGTATTTTCCGGATAAAGAAATTGTCTATCGCTGGAATGCAGAAGACACAATTGGCTTGGATAAAATTCCTTATATTGGAGAATATTCCGAAGTGCGAGAAAATATGTATGTAGCAACAGGTTTCAAAAAATGGGGGATGACAAGTTCCAATGTTGCAGCAAATTTGATTACCGATAAAATTATGGGGCGTAAAAGCCAATATGAGGAAATTTTCAATAGCACGAGATTAGAGGCAATTAAAAATCATGAAGAAATGAAAAATATGCTAAAAGAAGTTGGAGAATCGGTAATTATGCCAAGATTAAAGGGTGAAAAAGGCAAGAAATATTGTGCCCATTTGGGCTGTGAAGTAACATGGAATGATGTGACAAAAACATGGGATTGTCCTTGCCACGGAAGTCGTTATGAGCCAGACGGAAAATTGGTTGAAGGACCAAGTGTTCACGATTTGAATTAGAGTGAAATTTCTTTGCCTTTTAAATAAGATAAAATTCCGCTATCGGTTGTAAAATTAAATTTTAATTGAAAACTACAAAGCATTTGTGTGGATTTTTTAAATTTTTTATTGATTTCATTTTTTCCATATTTTCCGTCTCCAATAATGGGGTGTCCAATGTGTGCCAAATGGGCGCGAATTTGATGCGTTTTTCCTGTGTGAAGAAGAATGTCCAGCTCGCTTGTATTATTGAGCTTATTTTCTGAAAGAACGGTATATTCAGTTATAATTTTCATGTAATTTTTTTTTGGAACATCGGAAAGATAAACCAAACTTTTTTTGCTATCTTTAAAAAGATAGGCAGTTAAGATTTCGTGTTTTTTGGGAAAAGAACCAATAACAGTTGCTTTATAATGTTTTTCAATTTCGTGATTTTTAAACTTTTGGAGTAAAATTTGAAGTGCGGTTTCATTTTTGGCATATAAAATTAACCCAGTTGTATTGCGGTCTAGGCGATGGCAAGGTTCTAAGTTAGTACCGAATTGATTTTTGACAAGGGTCGTAAACGTTGCTTCCGAATGCGCATTTTCGGTTATGGCGATACCAGATGGTTTGTTTAAAACAAGAATATTTTCATCTTCGTAAACCACATCTAGCAAATGAGAAAAACCAAAAAGCAATTCGTCTACGATAAAAATTGTGATTTTGTCATTTTCCTGAAGAAGCACATTTTCAGAGATTCGTTTTCCATTTAGACGAATATCTTTTTGACGAAGTGCTTTGTATAACGTATTTGGCTTTAAATTTGGAAAGGTATTTAACAAAAACGTATTTAATTTTTTTTCATGATATTTTTTGGTTACAATAATTTCTTTCATATTAATATTATACTGGAATCAAGCACAAAAATCAAGGTTAGTTGTAGATAAGATATGAAAAAATAAAATTTATTTGCAAAAAAGCGTTACAAATTGTTCAAGATGTGATATAATAATCGATAAATAAAATTAAAAGAGGTAAAATCATGAATCCACTCATAAAAACAATGCCGAATGTAAAAAAATTTAATGAATATATGTTTGATGTTAAAACTGGCAAAACGCCGATTATGCTGTCAGGCCTGACCGATATGGGAAAGGTTCATTTAGCGTATGCGACAAGATTTTATAGTGAAAAACCAATTTGTATTATAACTTACAATGAACTCCAAGCCAAAAAGATGATGAAAGATTTGGCTTTTTTTGGCGAGAAGATAGAATATTTTCCGAAAAGGGAAATTATTACATTTGACTATGTAGCAGAAAGTAAAGATGAACTTTTTGAGAGAATTGCTGTTTTGAATCATGTTCAAAAACAGGAAACAAAAATAATAATTACAACCATTGAAGCGGTTATGCAAAAAATGATTACCAAAGAGAAATTATATCAATTTGTAATGAATTTAAAAACAGGTGATACGATTCAGCTAAATGAATTAAAAGAAAGGCTAGTTTCTCTTCGGATATGAACGATACGATTTAATTGAAGGAAAAGGTCAATTTAGTGTTCGTGGCGGAATTGTTGATATTGCGATTTCGGCAACGACAGGAATTCGAATTGAATTTTGGGGAGACGAAATTGATTCCATCAGAAAATTCAGTATTATGAGTCAAAGAACTACAGAAATGCTGAAAATGGCAGAAATTTTCCCAGCATATGAATTTTTATTAGAATCAGACCTTGCTACCATTTGTGAAAGAATTGAAAGTAAATCATATCCTAAATCGATTTATGAAAAAGTAGCAGAGGATATTCAGCAAATTAAAAATGGAGATTACATTCATAAAATTGACAAATATTTTGATTCGTTTTATGAACAAACCAACACAGTATTGGATTATTTAGCAGAGGATTTTATAATATGTTTAGATGAAGTTCAAAAAATTAAAAGTAGAGCAGAAGCAATTGCAAAAGATAACCAAAATCTAATACAAGAATTAATTGAAAAAAACAAAATTGTCCCAACAGGATTTGTCACACAGCAGGATTATCTGGATTTTTGTGACAAAATCAAAACCAAACAAACGATTTATTTAGAAAAACAAGATATTGGTTTTGTGGATAAACAAAGTATGCATGCAAAAAGAAACGGATATAGCTTTAGCTATAGGGAGGTCAACTTTTTTCGTAGTTCAATGGATTTACTGTTTCAGAAATTACAAAAAGCAATGGCAAGCACAAAACAAACAGTAATCCTACGGCGGAAACGTCGATAGTTGTGAAAAGTTATCAGAAATATTAGGCGAAAAGGAAATTTCGAGTAATATATTAAAATCAGAAAATGATGAACTCATGTTAGGAACTGTCAATGTCCTACCAGGAGCTTTTTCTGCTGGATTTGAGTGCGATGATTTTGAATTGCTTGTTTTGTCAACCAGTGAAGTATTTGAAGTAAAGGCTAAGCGTAGAAAAAGTTCATCAGCCTTTAAGGAAGGCGAAAAAATTGTTTTTGCAGATTTAAAAGAAAATGATTTTGTGGTTCACAAAACGCACGGAATTGGTCAATACATTGGAGTAAATACGATAAAAGCCGATGGTGTTACAAAAGATTATATCAAGCTCAAATATAAAGGGGATGATATTTTATATGTTCCCACAGATTCTTTGGACAATGTCCGAAAATATATTGGACCAGAAATTACGAATTTAAGTTTGAATAAATTGGGGTCAAATGAGTGGAAACGAGCTAAAGAAAAAGTTAAGAAAAATTTACGAGAAGTGGCAGAAGAACTTATTAAATTATATGCTAAAAGGCAGAAAATGCAAGGATTTGCTTTTGCTAAAGATACACCTTGGCAATATGAATTTGAAGAAAATTTCGAATATACAGAAACAGAAGACCAATTGCGTTGTATTGAAGAAATCAAAAAAGACATGGAAAGTGCACGTCCAATGGACAGACTTTTATGTGGTGATGTAGGATATGGCAAAACAGAAGTGGCAATCCGAGCTGCCTTTAAATCTTGTATGGATCAAAGACAAGTTGCCTATTTGGTACCAACTACGATTTTGGCAGAACAGCAGTATGTAAACTTTAAAGAAAGATTGAAAGAATATCCCATTAAAGTAGCTGGTTTAAGTCGTTTTAGAACAGCCAAAGAGCAAAAAGAAATATTACAGAAATTAAAAACGGGTGAAATTGATGTAGTGGTTGGAACGCATCGATTATTAAGTAAAGATGTCCAATTTAAAAATTTAGGGTTATTGATTATTGATGAAGAACATCGATTTGGTGTAAAGGCGAAAGAAACGATTAAACAGATGAAAGAAAGCATTGATGTTTTAACAATGACTGCTACGCCAATTCCAAGAACACTTCACATGTCAGTTGTTGGAATGCGTGATATGTCAGTAATTTATGAACCGCCACAAAATCGAAAACCAGTGCGAACGTATGTGTTAGAATATGATGTAGAAGTGATTCGAGAGGCGATTTTGAAAGAATTAGAGCGAGGGGGACAGGTGTTTTATTTATACAATAATGTGCAAAATATTGTTAAAAAGGCAAGCGATATTTCAAATTTAGTACCAGAAGCCAAAGTGGATTTTGCACATGGACAAATGAGTGGTTCAGAGTTAGAAAATATTATGCAAGACTTTGTTGACAAAAAGACAAATGTACTGGTTTGTACCACGATTTTGGAATCTGGAATTGATATTCCCAATGCCAATACCATTATTGTAGAAAATGCAGATTGTCTGGGATTGGCGCAATTGTATCAAATTCGTGGACGTGTGGGACGTTCTGAAACGCAAGCGTATGCTTATATTACGTATCGCCGAGATAAAATGCTTTCTGAAGAGGCAGATAAACGATTAAAAGCCATAAAGGAATTTACTGAATTTGGTTCAGGCTTTAAAATTGCGATGCGTGATTTGGAAATTCGCGGTGCAGGAAGTATTATGGGAGAAATTCAACATGGTCATTTGGAACAAGTTGGGTATGATATGTATTGTAAATTGTTGGATGAAGTGGTCAAAGAAATGCAAGGGGAAACGTTGGAGGAAGAAATTGAAATTCAAATTGATTTGGATGTTTCGAGTTATATTCCTGACGAATTTATTCCCAATGCTAGTCAAAAAATTGAAATTTACCAAAATATTGCAGGTTGCAAAAAAGAAGAGGATATTCAGGAAGTGGTAGACGAAATCATTGACCGTTATGGAACGGTGCCAAAAGAAATCGAAAATTTGCTAGAAATTGCACGAATTAAAAATTTAGCGCGTGAAAAATTTGTACTAAAAATCAATCAAAGAGGAAATAATATAATATATTATTTTGACGAAAAGAAATTTAAGGTGGAAGTAGTAGAAAAATTGATGAGGATTTATCGAGCAAAAATTAAATTTTCACCGTCGAAAGTGAGTCCATATATTACGGTTAAAGTTTCAAATGATTTTGAAATTTTAAATGAATGTAAAGCATTTTTAGGTTATTTATAAAAAATAGAAAGGAAAATAAAATGTTAATCACAAGCAAGGATAATGATTTAATCAAACATATTCGAAAATTAAAAGAAAAAAAATATCGCGATGAATTTGGTGAATTTATCATAGAAGGTGCTAAAATGATTGAAGAAGCCATTCGTGAAGAAGCACAAATCAAATATATTATAGTTTGCGATGATTGTAAAACCGAAAGTTCTATGACGCAAGAGCAATTATACGATATTGCTAAATATGAATGTATTTATGTTACAGAAAAAATTTTTAGCCTTATCACTGATGTGGTTGCGCCACAGGGCATTATGGCAATTGTAGAAAAGCCAATTAAAAGCGAAAATAAAATTGATTATAAAGCAGATTCCTTTTTGCTTTTGGATAACATCCAAGACCCTGGTAATATGGGAACTATTTTAAGAACAGCAGATAGTTTAAATATGAAACAAATTATTGTTTCACCAGGTACAGCAGATTGTTATAATTCCAAAGTGGTACGTTCCACAATGGGCGCTATTTTTCGAGTGAATGTGATAGAACGCGATTTAGAAAAAGTGATTAAAGAAATGCAAAAACGTGAAATTAAGCTATATGGGACAGATTTGAAGACGAATCAAACAATTTATGATGTTGATTATCATAAAACAGCTGTAATTATTGGGAATGAGGCGAATGGCGTAGCTGAGAATTTGTTAGCATTGGTAGATGAAAAAATTAAAATACCGATGCCAGGCAAAACCGAAAGTCTAAATGCGGCGGTCGCAACTGGAATTATTTTGTATGAAATTCATCGCAGAAATCGAGAATAAGACTTGAAAATAAAGGCAAATTGTGCTATAATGAAAGAAGATACTGGAAGTTTACAAAAAACAGAAAGGAGAATTCCTATGTTATTTTGGATTGTTCTGATTTTATTTTTGAGCTTTGTACTTAAGATATTGCTGCCAGCTATTTTATGGCGGCTCGTAGGAACCATTGTAGATGTCATTTTTATCATTTTTGTGATTGCTGGATTGCGAAAGTTGATAAGTTGGCATGGAATATGGGGAAGCATCAAGATAATTTTCTGGATAAGCTTGATGATTGTTATTTTTTGTTTCATCATCATATTACCAAGTCTTATTTTGATGTTTTGGGGAGTATAGCCAAAAAGCCACCGAGTTTAAGAGAAAACAGGTGGCTTTTTAATTTGCCAAAAGATTTAAAATTTGAGGGTAAATATCAGAAGCGTTTTTATTCCATTGGTTGACAATTTGACGCGCTTGTTCTTTCGAACCAACATAAGTTTCCAATTTAAAAATATCGGTATGATTTTCAATAATTTTACAAGTAACAATAAATTCTTTTTCCGAAATAGGAGTATATTCAGCGGAAATGGAAAATTTATCTTGGATGGAATCAAAATTTTCTTTAAATTGACGATCAATTTTCAATTTTGCGATGCCAGGAATCAAGTCTAAGGTTAAGGCTAAACTTTGGGAACCTGCGTCGGTTAGTTCATATAAATCGAAATTTTGAGTGGATTGTGCAATATAGTGGTCTTCGAGTAAGTCACTTAGGAATTGCTCAAAGTAAAAATAATTAATGTCTGCAACAGCCAGCGTTAATTCTAACAGTTCCTTGTGGGAAAGCGGTTTGTTGGCTTTTTTTAGAATGTATAAAATTAATATTTTATCTTCTGCAAGGGTTGTTGGATGTTCCAAATCGGATTTCAAATTCTAAGCACCTCCTAGATTGTTTTTTTGTATTATATCATAGAAAATCATAAATGTAAAATGAAATTTTGGAATTAGAGAAGAAATTTATCGTCCCTATTTTTAGGGAGCAATAAATTTTTTTGAAAAAATATCACAAAATTGTTGAAATTCTATTAAGATATAGATATAATATATAAAATAAAGTTTAAAGAAATGAAAGGGGAATATTTTGAGAAAATATTTTGGAACAGATGGAATCAGAAGAATTGCTAATTTGGAATTAACACCAGATTTGGTATTTCGTGTCGCAAAAGCAGGAGCGCATGTTTTGACCAAACATTCAAATCATGTACCTACGATTTTAATTGGTCGTGATACAAGAATTTCAGGAACACTAATTGAAAGTGCCATGACAGCTGGCTTTTTAAGCTATGGTGCGAATGTGAAATTACTTGGTGTTATGCCAACACCAGCAGTTGCTTATTTGACTAAAAAACTAAAAGCCGATGCAAGTGTAGTTATTTCTGCTTCACATAATACATTTGAGTTTAATGGAATTAAATATTTTAGCAATCAAGGCATGAAAATTCCAGATGAAATTGAAGAAGAAATCGAGGAAATCATTGATTCAGAGAAATTGTCTACCTTGATGGCGGTGGGAGATAAAATTGGAATTTCGGAAGATAGCAGTAAATATGTAGTAGAATATATTCAATTTTTCAAAGATATTTTTGGCGATGAATTAAGAAATTGTCCGTTGAAAGTAGCCATTGATACTGCCAATGGCGCAACTTCACAAGTAGCAGAAATGGTTTTTACGGAATTGGGAGTTGATTTTGAAATCATCAATCATCATCCAAATGGAGTCAATATTAATGAAAAATGCGGTTCGACATGTTTAGAAACAATTTCAGAATACGTTAAGAAAAACGGATTTGATTTAGGAATTGCCTATGATGGGGATGGTGACCGTTGTTTAGCTGTAGATGAAAATGGCGAAACAATAGATGGAGACATTATTATGGCAATTTTAGCAGAACATTTGAAAGAACAAAATCAGCTAAAACAAAATACCTTAGTGGTTACTGTGATGAGTAATCTCGGCTTAAAAAAATATGGTGAAGCGAATAACATTGACTTGGTTTCAACGAAAGTAGGAGACCGTTACGTTTTAGAAAAAATGCTGAAAAACGGTTATAATCTAGGTGGTGAACAATCAGGGCACGTCATTTTACTAGATTACAATCCAACAGGTGATGGAATGTTGACTTCATTAATGCTGATTCGAGCCATATTACAAAAAAAGAAAAAAGCGTCAGAAATGCGAAAAATTGTGAAAATATATCCACAAGTATTGGTAAATAGCAAAGTTTCCAGTGATAAAAAATATGATTACGAAACCGATGTAGAAATTAAACAAAAAATGGCTGAATTAGAAAAAGAGTTTTCAGGAAATGGCAGAGTTTTGATTCGCCCTTCTGGCACAGAACCAAAAATAAGAATTATGATTGAAGGTGAAAACCAAGAATATATTACACAAAAGGCACAGGAATTAGCGGACTTAATAGAAAAAAAATTAAAATAAAGAGGGAAATTCATGGATAAAAATTATGAACGTAATCCAGAAATAGCAAAATATTTGAAGGAAAATCTGTGGGCAAAATATCAAGAAGTATTTAAAAAATATGAAATAGACGAAACTTTATTGGCACAAATTCAAGTTTGTAATGTGGCAGAATTTATGCAAATTGAGCGTTCCCCAATAACAGAAAATGGAAGAATGGAAGACTTACAAAGAATTTTTGCTGTGGTGGATTCGGAAAAAAATTTAGCAATTATGATTAACACACAAGAAAAAGGAGAAATTCCAGAAGGAGAATTGGGATATTATAACTTAGAAAATCATAACTTTAGGGTTTCTGGGAAAACTAAGGAAAGAATTGTTGAAAGATTAGGAATTGGAGCATTAGAACTGGAAAAACAAGATGAAATTATAGATGCGATTTTTCAAAATTTAGAAGATTTGGAGGAATTGGCAAAATTTGATTTAGCACTTATAATTGAAAAAAAGTTGCCTCAGTTGGAAAAAATAAGGGACCAAAAAATTGATGAAACCAATGAAGAAAATGGAATTCCAAAAGAAAATAGACAGCGTTTAGAAGATAAAACCAAATCGAAAGTTTCAGAGGAAGAACAGAAAAAAGAAGAAGTAAAACAAGCAAATTTGCCAGAACACGTTGTGAAATATTGTATTATGGCTGGAATTACAGTACCCAAAGCAGTAGTTGATACCAAAGCAAGTGAAGCTGCTGATAAAATAGATGAACCAATGATTAATCGAAATGGTGGGTCGGTTACCATTATTAAAGTCAACGATTATGCAAAACAAACCGATAAATATTTGGTTTTTCAAGACGGCAAACTAATTATACCAGGAAATCGTGATGACAAAATCGATAAAGTAATAGGAGCAAGAATGCAAAATTCAAAAAATGGCACCATGATTCAACCACTAGAAATTGATGATGAAGAACAATATTTTGAATATACCGACAGTCAAGGGCTTGTTATTCAAGAAAAATTAGAAGAAAATTTAAAAGTTTCCATTGAAGATTTAGAAAATTATAAACGTGAAGTGCAACAAGAATTGGAAAAAAATTCACAGGAACTTTATAAAATAGAAGAAACACCGTTTTTAAATGATGCTCAAAAGGTGAATTTATATGTTCAAGCAAATGAGCGATTTAATCATAATAATGCACAAATTGCGAAAAAATACAATATTGAGCTAAGCGATGTACAAGCCATCAATTTGGCAATCGATGAAAGAACACAAGGTCAAATCGAACAAGAAACGGAAGAAGACGAAATCGATGATAGAGGTAGACCAAAAGTACCAGGAAAGCGCTATCATGAATAAAAATTAATTTAAAAAAACAAAGGAGGAAATTATGGAAAATGTATTTTTTACATCCAACCCAATAATATTATTAATATTAACGTTAATTACAACAGCGTTAATCATATTAGGAAGGAAATTGGAATTACCCCAATTGCCAATTTTGATTGTTGTTTATAGTTTAGGACTATTGATTTATCATACGATTGGGGTGGATAAATATCCGATGAATACCTCGCCATTTTATTTTTCAATCGCAGCCGATTTGATTTTACTATTTTTAGGATTTATAACCTATTTATGGATTGATGATATTGTGGCAAAAAATAAAAACCTAAAAAGCTATAGTGATGTTCTTTCATGGTTCTGGGACAAGCTATAAAGATAAGAGAGGATGAGAGAAATGGAAAATCAAAAATTCTATGTAACAACCCCCATTTATTACCCAAATGGTAAATTTCATATTGGAACGGCATATACAACAACCTTAGCAGATACCGTCAAACAGTATAAAAAATTAAGAGGTTATGATGCGTATCTTCTAACGGGTTTGGATGAACACGGTCAAAAAATTCAATCCGTTGCCGAAAAAAATGGAAAAACGCCACAAGAGCATGTGGATTTAATGGCAACAGAAGCCAAGAAATTATGGAAATTAATGGAAATTGAATACGACGATTTTATTCGAACCACCGAAGAACGTCACGAAAAAGCTGTGAAAAAAATTGTTAACCAATTTTTAGAAAATGGCGATATTTACAAAGACCAATACGAAGGTTGGTATTGTATGCCTTGTGAAACGTATTTTACGGAAACGCAATTGGTGGATGGGAAATGTCCGGATTGTGGCAGAGAAGTGAAAAAAATGAAGGAAGAATCCTACTTTTTTAATATGAAAAAATATCAAGAACGTTTGATTGCGTTTTACGATAAAAATCCTGATTTTATTCAACCTGCATTTCGCAAAAACGAAATATTTGGCAATTTCATTAAACCTGGTTTGGAAGATTTATGTATTAGCCGAACGACTTTTGATTGGGGAATTAAAATGCCAAATGACCCAAAACATGTTTTATATGTTTGGGTAGATGCCTTAACCAACTATATTACAGCACTTGGCTATTTATCAGAAGATGATGCATTATTTCAAAAATATTGGCCAGCGGATTTTCAAATTGTGGGAAAAGATATTATCCGATTTCATGGTATTTATTGGCCAATTTTCTTAATGGCATTGGGATTGGAAATGCCAAAACAAATTTATGCGCATGGCTATATTGTGATGAAAGATGGGAAAATGTCAAAATCCAAAGGAAATGTCATTTATCCAGAAACTTTAATTGAACGTTATGGATTAGACGCTACAAAATATTATTTGTTAAGAGAATTGTCTTTTGGACAAGATTCGATGTTCACACCAGAATCTTTTATTGAACGATTCAATTATGATTTGTGTAATGATTTAGGAAATCTTTTAAATCGAACCATTGGAATGGTCAACAAATATTTTAATGGAAAAATTGTAGCCGATGTATCTGTTGAAAATGAGCTAGAGAAAACACTACATGAATATACAAAATCACAAATCAAAATGATTGAAAATAAAATGGACGAATACAAAGTATGTGAAGCGATTCCAGAAATTTGGAATGTGATTGCTAGAACCAATAAATACATTGATGAAACAGCGCCTTGGACTTTAGCAAAAGAAGAACAAACCGAACGTTTGGCGGTTGTGATGTATCATTTGGTAGAAAGTTTGAGAAAAATTGCGATTTTGATTAGACCATTTATGAAAAATACATCAGATAGCATCTTCCATCAATTAGGCATCAAAGAAGAAAATTTGAAACAATGGAATACACTAAAAGAAGAACATGGTTTACCAAATGGCATCAAAGTGATTGAAAAAGGGGAACCTCTTTTTATGAGATTAGACGTAGAAACAGAAATAGAATATATCAAAAATGCGATGAATGTATAGGAGAAAATTATGGGAAAATTATTTGTAATCGATGGAACAGATGGAAGTGGCAAACAAACGCAATTTGAAAAATTACAAAATCGTTTAACAGAAGATAATGTAAAATATAAAGTTGTTTCGTTTCCCAATTATGAAAGTCCGTCTTCTAGTTTGGTGAAAATGTATTTGTCTGGCGAATTTGGAGAAGATCCAAAACAGATAAGTCCGTATATTGCTTCCACTTTTTATGCAGCAGATCGTTATGCAACGTATAAAAAAGAGTTTGAAGAATATTACCAAAATGGCGGAATTATACTAGCTGACCGTTATACAACCGCCAATATGGTTCACCAAGCAGGGAAAATAGAAAAAGAAGAAGAAAGAGAAAAATTCATCAATTGGTTATTTGATTTGGAATTTAATTTATATGGCATTCCAAAACCAACCGAAGTTTTTTTCTTAAACATGCCAACGGCAATTGCGCAAGAATTAATGAAAAACAGAGAAAATAAATTTTCACATACCCAAGAAAAAGATATTCACGAAAGAAATAGTAAACACTTAGAAGAAAGCTATAGAGCCGCTTGTAGCGTTTCCCAGAAATATGGCTGGTATGAAATCGAGTGTGCTCCAAATGGAAAGTTAAAAACAGTAGAAGAAATTCATGAAGAAATTTATAAAGAAGTAAAGAGGTCTATCGTTTAAGTGAGTAATCGAATTGGTTTTTTTGGTGGATGTTTTAATCCTGTTACAAATGCGCATTTAGAGTTGATTAAGCAAGTAATAGAAAAAGAAAATTTAGAAAAAGTTTATTTTGTGCCAATGGGAGATTTGTATGAAAAGAAAGATTTAATTGCTTTAGAGCATCGAATCAGAATGCTAGAATTGGCATTTGAAGTAGAAGAGAAAATGGAAATTTTAAATATTTCCAACCAAGACAGAAAAATGTGTGCAATTGATACATTTCAAATCATTGATAAAACATTTCCAAATGCAGAAAGATTTTTTATCATGGGGAGCGATAATTATCATCAAATGAGTCAATGGAAAAATGCAGAAGAATTGTTGAAAAAATATCATTATATTGTATTAGACAGAGAAAAAGGCGATTTAAAAAATATTAGTTCTAGTAAAATAAGAGAAAAAATAAAAAAAGGGGAAGCAATCGAAGATTTAATTCCAAAGCAAATTATAAACTATATTAGACAAAAGAATTTATATAAATAAAGGGGAACAAATGAGGGGAAAAATTGTTAATTTATGTATCGGAAGTATGAATATCCTTTTTGGCGTACTTTTGCTAGCCTATACGTTATACATACCCAAAGAAGTAATTGAATTTACTGTGCAAGAGCTGTTTGTAACAGATATTTTATTAAAAGCAATCTTTGTGTTACTAACCATTATAGTAGCAATTGACGTGTTTCAATATCGCAACAATCGAGATAACAGCAAAATGAAAACAGGTTACTTATTGGGTTTTTTTGTTTTGAGTTTTTGGTTCATCCAAAAACCTGCCATTGCTGGTTTTTCAATTATTTCTGGGATAATCATTATTTTTCAAACCATCAAAGATACAGCCATTGATGTAGACAGTACCACAGCAATTTCCATTGCATTATTCATCATACTAGCCATCATGCTAGCGATTGGTACGACTTTTTTGTACCGAAATATAGGTCAATCCATTAAAAATAAAGCTAATAAAGATACCCAAAAATATACTTCTGATTATTTTAAATACATCACAGAATTAGATATAACCGATGCTTATATCAATATAAAAAAAGATGGAAAATATGGTTACATCAATCAAAAAGGGGAAATTGTAATTGATTTTATGTACGATTATGCGAGTCCCTTTGTTAAAATAACAGTGTACAATAAGGATTTTGAAGTTGCTTTAGTTTGTCAAGATGGAACTTCTAAAATTATTCTGAAAAATCAAAGACAAGTGATGTCCTATCGTTCTGAATCTGCAGAGGATAACTATGAAGCTAAATTCAAAGAATTGGAAGACATTTACAAAAATACACTAGGACAAGGTGGACAAATGCAAACCGAAATCAAAAAAATAACCGATAGTATGCAAAGAGCACCAAGGTACGAAGAAGTGTCAGACGAATACACCTATCGATACGATTACAATGACACATATGACATCATCATTACCCAATCCAATTTAGGATTAGGTGACAAATTTGAATTGGCAAAAAAGGAAAATTTGAACCTTCGCGTTCCTTTAAATTGTGGAAATTTAGATTATGATGAAGAATATGTCTATTTATATCGTGATGGCACGATTCCATTTTTTACTACAAAATCCAAAGAACAAGGCTGGTTCACAGCATATGGCAAAAAAAATACCATGACAGGAAAAGCACAAATTTTGGATTTTATAGATAATAAAATATTAATCCGAAACTATAATAATAAAACAATTTATTTTATCAATAAACAAGGCGATATTTTGTCCGATGTTTACCAAGACATGTATGTTGCAAAAGAGCATTATATCGTCAAAAAGGAAAATGAAAAGTATGCTGTTATCAATCAGGAGTTTCAGCCTATTTTCGAACAAGAATACGATGTAATCGATCCGTATTTGTCAGATTATGGCATGTATATTTGTGCCAACACAAACGAAGCCATTGATTTTAATGATTATGGATTTGCCAAAATAAATTGGAAATTGGTTAACACACAAGGACAAGTCATGTTGGACAATATTGAGCAAATTTATGGAAATTATTACCAAATTTCAAACGATAAAACGATTCCATATGTTACAAGATACGAAGAATTTTTAGAAAAATTGAAAGATATTGATTTTCATTTTGTCGGAGATAAATTTTATAGTGACTATGAAAAATAATAGCCAAATTCCCAGTTTAAAAATTGAAAAAAAGTTTATACTATAAATAAGAAGCAAAAATGGATAAGACAGAAAATAAAAATCATGGAGGATAATAGTATGAATGATAAAAATCAAAAAATTAATTGTACAGTAGAAAGCTGTAAATATAATAATTGTAATCACAATATCTGTGAATTAAACCAAATTAAAGTTCAGGCATGCCCTGATTGTCAAGATGGAAGAGCACAAGATGAATCCATGTGTGGAAGTTATAGTTGTAAATGTCATGAGTAAAAAGTGGTCTGTAATCAGTTAACTGGTTACAGATTTTTTATGCAATAAAAAAGAGCTTTACATCGATGATTCTAGGTAATAAAAAGCGTGAGGACTAAAATAAGCAACTTTATTTTAATTTTGATGATAAATGACTAAAAAGTAAAATAAATCAATTTAACGTATTTTTCTGGATTTTTTAGAGGCATAAAAATGCATAGGCTCAGAAAACAAACTTTTTGACAAAGCGTTTAAAGCCACAAGAACAAGTTTAAAAATCAGAAGTATACATAACACACAAGAAGAAAGGAAAAAGGCTTAAAATGAATTTTAGGTATTTTTAAAGAAATTTCTAATTTTGTATATAATGATTGACAAATTATGTAAAATGTGATAAAAATAAAATATTGTTTTTTGGAAAAAAAGAGCAGGAGGAAATCTATGAGAAAAGAAGTAGAAGAAAGGCTTCGGGGACAGTTTGGAGGATATTTTGAAGGACTCCAAAAGCTCCAGGAAAAGGAACGATTGAGATATGAACAAGAAAAGCAAGCCCAAAAGATTCTGTCAGCTGTTGCAAAAATATTGAAGTTAGGTTTGAAAGTGGACTATTACCAAACCAAAGAAGGGTTTCAGATTTTTGAAAATCTAGATGATAACTTTGATTTTTGCTATATTCCTTATAAAGACAGTAAGTCTTATCAGGAAACACCAGCAATGTATCAGTTGCATAAAGCAATAAAAGAAATTCCCTACAGTCAGGAAGTATTAAAGCAGATAAAGGATTTTCTTTCCAAGGAAAAAGGGTTTAAAAAATGTAAATATTTAACCGATAATACATTGCAAGTAGAATTCAAAAAAGTATCCAATCAAAAATAAAAATTTTTAGCTCTGTCTGAAAAATTGGGAAGACAGAGCTTTTTACAGAAACAGACAGAAAAAACCAACCTTCGACAAAGTCTTACAAAAAAATATATAAATCCTGAAAACGCTGTCGAAAATAGACGTTCAAAACTTAAAAAAATTGCTTGTCTGCTATAGACAGAAAGAAAATTTTGCGGTAAGATTAAATTGTTCAAAAAATTAAGCAAGAAAGAACAGATGAAAATTTCATGCTTAAAAACACAAGAAAAATTAAAATAATAGGAGGAAAAAATGGAAGTTTTAAAAATTTCATCAAAATCAAATCCAAATTCAGTGGCAGGAGCAATTGCTGGATTGGTAAAAGAAAGTACGAGAGCAGAAATGCAGGCAATAGGAGCAGGAGCATTAAATCAGGCGATTAAGGCAGTAGCGATTGCAAGAGGTTTTGTAGCACCAGCAGGAGTGGATTTAGTTTGTATTCCAGCGTTTGCAGAAGTGGAAGTAGAAGGCGAGGACCGAACAGGGATTAAATTGATTGTAGAGTCAAGAAAATAAAATGAGAATAGATAAATTGACGGTAAATAACTATCGTCAGTTTTTTTATGTAAAAAGGATTTCTTGTGAATTTTGTGTGTATTTGTTGCAATTGAGAAACAAGGTGTGATACAATAGAAAAAATTTAATAAAAGGAGTTATTATGAAGAATTTGCTTGGCATAATGATTTCATTTGTTTACATTGGTATTTTAATGCTATCTGCCAAATATTTTGAAAAATTCGATAAAGAAGCAAGCCGAAAATTTATTCACATTTTATTATCCAATTGGTGGCTGATTGCGATGGCGTTTTTTGACCGTTTGATATTTGCCATGATTCCACCGATTGCGTTTGTTGTGATTAATTTTTTATCGTATCGTGGAAATTTAATCAAAGTCATGGAACGCGAGGAAGAACAAAAAGACGGTTTAGGAACGGTTTATTTTGCGTTTTCCCTTATTCCGTTGGTAATTTTATCCTATGGTTTGACGAATAATCGATTGATTGGGTTAGTTGGATTTTTTGTCATGTGCTATGGAGATGGATTTGCTGCCATTGCAGGAAAAGCAATAAAAAGTAAAGAATATAAAATATTGGGTGCCAACAAAACAATTGCTGGTTCCAGCGTGATGTTGATGACATCTTTTATCATCACGTTTTGTGTTTTTTCATATTGTAATATAGAACTATTTTGGCTAAAAGCAATTGGCGTATCTATAATAGCTACTATTTTAGAAGCCATTTCTGCAAAAGGAACGGATAATATAACGGTTCCAGTTGTAACAAGTTTGTTAACTTATTTTATAATATAAAGGGGAGAATGCATGTTAGAAAAAGTAAATTATCCAGAGGATTTACGAAAATTAAATTTGCAACAAAAGAAACAATTAGCCCAAGAATTACGTGAAAAAATGATTCAAACAGTCTCAAATACTGGTGGACATTTAGCTTCCAATCTTGGCGTGGTAGAATTGACCATTGCGCTTCATGCGATATTTAACACACCCATTGACAAAATTATTTGGGATGTGGGACATCAAACGTATGTACATAAAATGCTAACTGGCAGAAAAGAAAAATTACATACATTAAGACAAATGAATGGATTAGCTGGATTTCCAAAAGTGACAGAAAGTATTTATGATTGTTTTAATACAGGTCATAGCAGCACTTCGATTTCGGTTGCATTGGGAATGGCAAGAGCAAGAGATATTAAGGAGGAAAATCACAAAATTGTGGCTGTGATTGGCGATGGTGCCTTAACAGGTGGGATGGCATTAGAGGCTTTAAATGATGTAGGAAGTAGCAATACGAATATGTTAGTCATTTTAAATGATAACGAAATGAGCATTTCCAAAAATGTGGGAGGCATTTCGATGTTACTTTCCAAGCTAAGAACGAAAGGTCTATATACCAACGTAAATGGCAAAGGAAAACGAACCATTAATAAAATACCAGTTGTTGGCGAAGAAGTTGTAAAATTAGTTCAAAAAGCAAAACGTGGAATCAAACAATTTGTGATTCCTAAAATGTATTTTGAAGATATTGGCTTTCGCTATTTAGGACCAGTAGATGGGCATAATTTGGAAGCTTTAGAGAACATTTTTAAAGTTGTGAAAGAACAAAATGGTCCGACATTAGTTCATGTTTTAACCAAAAAAGGCAAAGGTTATAAACCAGCAGAAGATAGTCCAGATGTGTTTCACAGCACATCAAAATTTGATGTTTTAACAGGTGAAAAACTTGGAAAGGCAAAATTTGATTATTCCAAAGTGTTTGGCAATAAATTGGTGGATTTAGCCAAAACAAATCCCAATATTGTAGCTATTACAGCTGCGATGAAAGACGGAACGGGTTTGAGAGCATTTGCCAAAGAATTTTCACAACGATTTTTTGATGTTGGAATTGCAGAACAACATGCGGTTGGCTTAGCAGCAGGACTTGCTAAAGCAGGCATGATTCCAGTTGTTCCAATGTATTCCTCCTTTATTCAAAGAGCCTTTGACCAGTTGGTTCATGATGTTGCAATTTTGAATTTGCCAGTGGTGATTTGTTCGGATAGAAGTGGAATTGTAGGAAATGATGGCGAAACACATCAAGGCTTGCTAGATATGGCATTTACCAATATTATTCCGAATTTTACGATTATGGCACCAAAGGATTTTTCGGAATTGGAAAATATGTTGGAATTTGCGGTAAACTTAAAAAGACCAGTATTGATTCGTTATCCGAGAGGAGCAGAGGAAATTCATTTTGAGGCGCAAGAAAAAATCGAATTGGGAAAATGTGAAATATTACAAAAGGGAAAAGAAATTTGCTTAATTGGAATTGGAAAATTTGTAGCAAAAGCTTATCGTATAGCGGACCGATTAAAAGAAGAAGGAATCGAAGCGAGTGTTTTGAATGCGCGATTTTTAAAACCACTTGATGAAGAGACACTATTCGAATTTATGAAAAAATCGCAGATAACGATTACGTTAGAAGATGCTAGCTTGAAATGTGGTTTGGGAAGCGAAATCGAACGAATGGCTTTTGAGCAAAACTTAAATTGTGAAATTCTCAAAATAGGGTATCCAGATGAATTTATCAAACATGGAACTTGCCAAGAAATTGAGCAGGAATATGGTTTGGAGGAAGAAACAATTTTGCAAAAAATACGAGAAATAAAAGCGTTAAGAAGAGGGAATCGATGTTTAAAAATAGTAGAAAAGACGTCCCAGAAGGGGAAAATGCAAGAAAATTATTAGAGGCAAAAATAGAAGATAAGCATCAATTTGCCGTTTCAAAAAATAAAATAACCAATACTGATTTTTTGAATCTTTCTGAAAAAATAGTAGCAGAACAATTTTTGAGAGAAAGGAAGATGAAAAATTATTTATTTTTAGGAGGAAATGGCGCCTATTCAGAAAGAGTGATTTTGCTGTTTTATCCAGAAAAATTTTCGTTGGAAATGGTGGAAAAAAATTATGCCAATATCCTTTGTGGGATTCGAATTATTTTGCCAAAAGATTTGCATTATGAGCATAGAAATTATTTAAGTGGAATTTTGAAATTAGGAATAAAGCGTGAGAAAATTGGCGATATTCTAGTTAGAGAAACAGGGGCGGATGTGATTGTTTTAAAAGAAGTGTCCGATTTTTTATCAACGAATTTACCAAGCTTAACACGATTCCAAAAAGCAAGATTTGATTGTATTTCAATGCAGGAAATAGAAACCAAAGAACCAGAATTTGAGGAACGTACCATTATTGTATCTTCCATGCGATTGGATAATTTTGTGGCAGAATTAGCCAGAACGTCTCGTAGCAAAGCGATGGAGTTGATAAATGAGCAGAGAATTTTTGTGAATCATCAACTAGAAACGAAATTTTCAAAAAAGATAAATTTAGGAGATATTATGAACATAAGAGGAAAAGGGAAATTTATTATTGAAGAAATAGACCATAAAACAAGATCAGAAAAATATGTAATAAAAATAAAGAAATATGGATAAGGAGGAGAAGATATGAAAAAATTAACAGAAGAGACAAAAATGAAAATCGGCAAAATTTTTAGTGCGATTGTGATGATTAGTTTTATTGCGCCAATTGGATTTTTATTTTATAAAATCACAACAACTTCGAATGTTTTAAGTGAAGCGGATATTGATGGGAGAGTTAAAAGTGACTATGTATTAATGTTTTTAGAATGTATTTTGGGAATTTTTGCGCTTATGTTGCCAGGTATGCTTACCCAAAAATTTAAAATTGAAATACCAAGTAAAATTTATTATTTATATGTCTTATTTTTATATTCTGCTATATTTTTAGGAGAAGTGCGAGAATTTTATTATACCATTCCTTACTGGGATACGATTTTACATACACTCAGTGGTGTAATGATTGGACTCATCGGATTTTCTTTGATTGATATTTTAAATAAAGATAATGAACGTGTTACGTTATCGCCATTTTTTGTTGCATTTTTTGCTTTTTCTTTTGCCATTACAGTTGGCGTGATTTGGGAATTTTATGAATTTACATCAGATGGTCTTTTCCGTACCAATATGCAAAAATATAAATTGAGAAATGGAACAGAATTAGTTGGTAGAGATGCTTTACAAGATACCATGGAAGATTTAATTGTGGATGCAATTGGGGCATTTGCAACAAGTGGTATTGGTTATATTTCGTTGAAATATAAAAAAGGGTGGCTTAATGATTTACGTATTAAGATAAGGAGTAAGAAAAATGAATAATCAAATTGAAGAAATTGAATTAGCGAAAAAGGCGATGTTACAGGCGTACGATCCATATACGCATTTTAAGGTGGGAGCTGTTTTGGTAACCAAAAGCGGTAAAAAATATACGGGTTGCAACATTGCCAATCATGGGATTCAATCCATTTGCGCAGAACGCGTGGCGTTTGCAAAAGCGATTTCAGAAGGTGAAAAATCGTTTGAAAGAATTGTAATTGTTGGTGGAGAAACGATAGATACACTAGAAGAATGTCTGCCATGTGGATATTGCAGGCAATTTATGAGTGAATTTGTTGCGCAGGATTTTAAAATTGTTACAATAGAAAAAGAGTACACATTGCAGGAATTATTGCCTTATAAATTTAATTTGTAAACGAAAAAGTATATTTTTAAAATTGTGATTTAGCAGTTTTGGAGATATACTTTTTGTCATAAAATCAAATTTCCTTCCATATAATGCACAAGGAGAGTTAGTTTATGATTCGTTTAGCGGTAATTAATTTGAAAACGTTAGTCAAAAGAGTATTGAAAATGATTTTGATTCTTTTGATTTTAGCGATGTTGGTAAAATTTAGTAAAATTGTATATCAGGCGTTGCAAAAATGGGATACCGAAAATTTTGCTTTTCAAAATCCATTGAATATGATTGAAAATAATCTTGTTTTTTCCCAATCTTTTGAAAAAGATACCCAACATAAAACAAGTGAATGGAAGAAAATTTTAGTGGCGGAATTGGCAGTTTTTTCGGGGGCAGAAGAGGAAATTATGGAAAGAGAAAATCAAGAAGAAGTGATTGATTTTCCAGACTTAGGAAATCAACCAATTTCAGAGGAATCAAAGGAAGAAGAAAACATTTCAACACCAGATGTTTCCAATCCAGAAATTGGAAATGTACAAACATCAATTATTGAAGCAAACAACAAAAAAGATGTTTTTACAGATACGTATCAAAATGTAAAGCTCAAAAATGAATCCAAATATCCATTAACCCAAGAAATGTTAACACCCGATATAAAATTTAAAGATACAAAAAATATTGTAATTTATCACACGCATACTTGTGAAAGTTATACACCAACTGAGAGTTCACAGTATGTATCAACAGGAAATTATCGAACGACGGATTTAAATCATTCTGTGGCAAGCGTTGGGACAGAGCTTAGCAAGCATTTAACCAGCAGAGGATATAACGCGATACAGGATACAACCTATCATGATTATCCAGCTTATACAGGTTCCTATACAAGGTCATTGGCTACAGTTCAAAAGTTGCTTTCAGCGCATCCAAGCGTAGATTGTGTATTGGATATTCATCGAGATGCTTTGCGGAAGTAATAGCAATTATGCACCATGCGTTAAAATCGGAGAAGAAACAGCAGCGCAATTGATGTTTGTAATGGGAACCAATGGCGGTGGCCTGGAACATGCTAATTGGAATCAAAACTTGAAATTGGCGATTCGCATTCAGCAAAAAGCCAATGAAATGTATCCAGGATTGTTTAAACCAATGATTTTAAGAAATTCAAGATATAATCAGCAAGTAGCTAGCGGAGCGGCAATTATTGAAGTAGGGGCGACAGGAAATACTTTAGAACAATGCCATACAAGTATGAAATATTTAGCCAATGTAATAGATTGCGTGATGAAAGATTGTGCAGAAGAATAAATTTTGGAAAAACTCTTGTAAAATGATTCAAAAAATGATAATATCTATATAGAAATGAAGATAGGAGTAAATGCAAATGATGAAAAGTAGTAGGGGAATTACTTTAGTAGCGCTAACCATTACCATAATTATCTTATTTATTTTAATCGGTATTGGAATGAGAGTGGCTTTTGCAAGTGTCAATGAAGTAATCGATAATCAATTGACGACAGAATTGGGGATTGTTAGACAAGCGATTGTAGAACGTTATTCACTAGCACAAGCAGTGAATCAGATAAAAGTTCCGAAGGAGTCGGAACCAGTTTCCTTTTGGCTGGGAGAACGAATTGAGCAATTTTCGGAGATTGCTTTATTGGATGAAGCATTAATCAAAGAAGATGTCAGTGCTTTTTATCAAAAAGGCGAGCATTATCAATGCAATTATCAAGAAGATTTTTATTATCGATTAACACCAGAAAACTTGAGTAAAATGGGCGTGGGAGATGTTAAACATACGTATATTGTAAATTATAAAACAGCTGAAGTGTATAATGAAACGAAAAAAGTTACTAGCGATTTTCGTTTGTTATATTTACCATCAACAAAATATCCTACAAACAATACAACAACAGAAGATAAAGTGAATTTTAATGATTGGGATTAAACATATAGGGGTTATGGATATGAATGATATTGCTGAAAAATTGAAGGAAATTGTAAACAAAGATAAGGTTTTTGAAAAAGAACCGATGTCCAAACACACTTCCTTTAAAATAGGGGGAACAGCGGATTATTTTGTAAAAATAGAATCCGAGCTAGAATTAAAACAGGTACTGGAATTGGTACAAAAAGAAAACTTACCGTTCTTTATTTTAGGAAATGGAACCAATTTATTGGTTAGAGATGGTGGAATTCGTGGGGTGGTAATCCAATTTGAACAAAAAAAATATATCCTAAAAGAACAAGAAGATGGTGCCATGATAACAGCCCAAAGTCGGTATGCTACTTGCTAAATTGGCTTTAGTTGCGTTGGAAAACAATTTAACTGGTTTAGAAGGAATGGCTGGTATTCCAGGAACCATTGGTGGAGCTATCAAAATGAATGCAGGTGCTTTTGGGCAAGAGATGAAAGACATTGTAGTATCTTCTAAATGTATGGATAGAAATGGAAGAATTCATGAACTTGGTTTTCAAGAACACAAGTTTGGGTATCGTACCAGTGCTTTTAAAGAAAATGAGTTAATTTTATTGGAAACAACCATTTATTTAAAACGTGGAAAGCAAGAAGAAATTAAGCAAAAAATAGAAGAATATAAAGCGTGCAGAATGCAAAAACAACCATTAGAATTTCCCAATGCAGGCAGTACTTTTAAAAGAAAAGGTGAAATTGTAACAGCAAAGCTGATTGAAGAAGCTGGGTTAAAAGGATATTCGATTGGAGAGGCAGAAGTTTCAAAAAAACATGCAGGATTTATTATCAATAAGGGAAATGCTACAGCAAAAGATGTTTTAGCATTAGTAGAATATGTTCAAAAAAAAGTGAAAGAAAAATTTAATCAAGAGATAGAATTAGAAATGATTGTAATAGGAGAAGAGTAGAAGGGAGAATAAAATGAAATCTTTTTTAGAATGGTTTAAATCAAGTGCAAAGGTAAAAAGATGGATATTTTTAATTGTACTGGGAATCGCGTTAGCTTGTTATGGATTTACATTGATTTTAGTGACAGAGGAAATGAGTTTTCAAGAGTTAGGGCGTGTTATTGCTGTATTTGTGGTTGGCTTTATTTTAATTGTATTGGGGATTATTTTTATTCAAAAAAGAAATTTGGAAATTATTATTGAAGCAAATGATCAAGATTCGGTAAAAGGAAAAAAAGCAAAGGTCAATATAAAATCCTTGATTTTTAACCGAAAAGTGTATGATGAAGGGCCTAAGATTGTTATTATTGGTGGTGGACAAGGTCTTAATACAGTAATAGAAGGATTAAGAAAATACACTAACAATATTACAGCCATTGTGACAATGTCAGATTATGGAAATATTCCAACTGAATCCAGAAAAGCATTGGATACTTTGCCATTAGAAGATATCAAGGGAAGCATTATTGCAATGTCAGATAAAGAAGAATTAATGAGAGAACTGATGCAACTAAATTTCCGAAATGAAAGATTGCATGGTTTAAATTTCGGAGATATTTATTTGACTGCAATGAATGAATTATATGGTAATATTTCAGAAGCAATTCAAAAAAGTACAGAAGTCTTGAATATTAATGGACAAGTGTTGCCAGTCACTTTGGATGAAATTATGATTTGTGCTGAGTTAACAGATGGCACAGTGGTGCAAAAAAAAGATAAAATTCCAGAGGTAGTTTCTGAGAAAGTGGAAGTCATTAATCGAATTTATGTAAGTCCTTCAAATTGCAAACCAGCACCAGGTGTGATTGAAGCCATTCAAGAAGCAGAAGCAATTATCATTGGACCAGGAAGTTTATACACCAATGTTTTGCCTAATTTGTTAGTGAAAAGGGTATCCAAAGCAATCAAAGAAAGCAAGGCAATTAAAATGTACGTTTCCAATATAATGACAGAATTTGGACAAACCGATAATTATACTTTGGCAGATCATATTAAAGCAATTCAAGATCATGTTGGCAAAGGCGTTTTTGATTATTGTTTGGTGGATACAGGAGAAGTGGTTCCAGAATATGTAAGACGTTACAATAAAAAAGGAAGTGAAATTGTAGAAGCCAATATTACAAAAGTAGCTGGTTTGGGCGTTAAGGTTATTCAGAAAGATATTTCTTGTATAAAAAATGACAAAATTAGACATAATTCTGCAATGATTGCTTCTACTGTGATTGAATTAATTTGCAATGAGTTGAGATTTAAAGATCAACAAAATGGTACAGAATTTTTGTTGTTGAATTCTATTTTAAAAGAGGATAAGAAAAATATCAAAAAAGACAAAAAGGTAAACGAGAAAAGCAAAGCAATCACCAAAAAAGCAACCAAAACTGTTGCAGATAAAAAACCAAAAAGAAAAAGCAAATTTAGTGAAAAATATAAAGAAAGAGTAGAATCGATTCAAAATACAGAAGCTAAAATGAAGAAGAATCGAGAAATTGCGAAAGAAATTGAAAGACTAGAGAAAAATAAGCAAGACAAAAAAACGAAAAAGAAGAAAAAACCAAGTATAGACAAAAAATAAAAGTAAATAGGAGAAAATACAAATGAAATTGACAAAAAAGCAGTTAGAACTGAACCAGGCAATTGAAAAGGAGTGGCTTATTACCAATGGTATTGGTGGTTATGCTTCTAGTACAGTAGTTGGAGCCAATACTAGAAGATATCATGGGTTGCTAGTGGCGGCGTTAAAGCCACCAGCAAGGCGACATTTGGTTTTGTCGAAATTGGATGAAAGCATTTTAATGGGAGAGAAAAAATATGATTTATACACAAATGTTTGCCGAAATTACATTTCAGAAGGCTATAAAAATCAAGAAAGTTTCCAACAAGAGGTTTATCCAGAATTTGTTTATAAGGTAGAAAATGTTAAGATTACGAAAAGGATAGCAATGGTATATGGCAAAAATACAGTAGTTATAAATTATACAATAAAAAACAATCAGGGAACCGATATTAAAATGACCATTGCGCCAATTATCCATTTTCGCGATTTTCATGATATGGCAACCAATCGTAACTTTACCTTAAAACAAGAAATTGGTGATATTATTAAAATGGAAGTAGATGAAAATCAACCAATTTATATGAAATGCGATGCTGGGAATTATATTGAACATCAGCAAGATACTTTTTGGAATATGTATTATTGGAAAGAAGAGGAAAGAGGCTTTTTTCCAGAAGAAAATTTGTGTGTTCCAGGAAGATATGAAATTATGATAGAAGCTAAAAAGAAAAAAGAGGTTTCTATTGTGGTTTCGCTAGAGGAAGAGATTCATGAAATAAAAGCAACAGAAGTGTTAGAACAAGAAAAGCAAAGAATGGAGCAACAAGTAAAAGCAACCAAATTATTAACCACAAAATCTAATTTGACTAAGAAGGAAAAAGAAAAAAACGAATTTTTAAAAGATTTAATTTTAGCAACCGATCGATTTATTGTCAAACGTCCAGAATTTAATTTACACTCAATTTTGGCAGGTTTTCCTTGGTTTTTAGATTGGGGACGCGATACATGTATTGCTTTTGAAGGCTTATTATTGATTACAAAACGATACGACATAGCACGTGAAGTTTTATTAACTCTGACACGAGACATACAATGTGGTTTGGTTCCAAATGGATATTCAGAAAACGATAATAAACCTTTATACAATAGTGCAGACAGTTCGTTACTTCTTTTTGAGCAAGTCAATAAATTTGTAAAATATACCAAAGATTATGATTTTGTCAGAGAAAATCTTTATGAAAAATTAAAAGACATCATTGAAAATTACAAAAATGGAATTGATTTGGATGATAACAATATTTATGTTGATGAAGACGGACTTCTTGTATCTGGTACTCCGCAAACCCAAAACACCTGGATGGATGCCAAAATTGGTGATTATGTTGTGACGCCAAGAAATGGAAAAGTAGTAGAATTAAATGCTTTGTGGTACAATGCGCTAAAAACGTTGGAATATTTTGCCAAGAAATTTGATGAAAAAGAAGTAGCCGATACTTACAAAAATATGGCAAAAAAACACAAAAAAGTATTTGAGGAAAAATTTTATCATCCAAGTAAAAAGTCACTCTATGATGTTTTAGGCGATGATAAAATACGACCAAATCAGCTGTTTGCAATTGCGACTACGTATCCAGTATTAGCACCAGCTTCTGCTACAGGCAAAACGATTTTTGAAACTGTCAAAAAGAAATTATTAACCAAATATGGATTGCGTACCTTAGCCAAAGAGGAAAATGGCTATATTCCAGAATATAGTGGAGACAGTTTTAAGCGTGATACAAGTTATCACCAAGGCATTACCTGGGTATGGTTATTGGGCTTATATGCAGATAGTTTAGAAAATATTATAGATAGTGAAAAAGATCGAATTGAAAAAGAAAAATTTATGATAGAGAAGGAAAAATTGATAGAAAATGTATATCAGACATTTCGCAAAGAATTGTATGGCAAAGAATGTATAGGCAGCTTATCCGAAGTATATGATTCAGTGGCTCCTTATAAACCTGGTGGAACGTGTGCGCAAGCTTGGAGTGTATCAGAAATTTTAAAAATTATCAATCGAATGGAAATGGAATAAAAAGGAGGTAAATATGATTTATATTACAATTATAATTGGCTGTTTAATTGGCGCATGGATTGGAATGAATGCACCCGTGATTCCCTATACCTATTCTATCTATTTGTCCATTGCCATTATTGCGGCGTTGGATACTGTTTTTGGGGGAATTGCATCGGTTATCAAAAAAAATTTCGATTTGCAAATTTTTTTATCAGGATTTTTTGGAAATGCAATATTGTCCATGCTATTGACATATTTGGGCGAAAAACTGAATGTAGATATTTATTTGGCAGCAATTTTTGTATTTGTTTGGAGAATGTTTAATAATTTGGGCATTATTCGAAGATACTATATTGAGAAGTGGACAAAAAAAGTACAAACTAAGCTCAAAGAAAACAAACAATAAAAAATAGAATAAATTTGAACCATGCTTGAATAGTTTGATACAGAGTTTTGTAACAAAAATATTACAATTTTATTACAAAAATATTTCAATAAATCTTGACTTTTTTTCAAAAATGTAATATTCTAAGACTACCGATTTTAAAAATGGAGGAATTGTAACTTGGCAATAGGGGATATAATTGTTGGTATCGATATTGGAACCTCTAAGGTAAGTACATTTGTTGGCGAAGTTAATAATTTCAACCAAATTGAGATTATTTGTAACACGACGAGTAAATGCTCAGCCATAAAAAAAGGGACGATTGTAGATGAAGAGGAATTAAGCATAGCCATTGCAAAAACGATTAAAGAAGTAGAAGAAATCTCAAATTTAACCGTCAATTCAGCTTATACGACAATCCCTGGTAAATATATAACAATTGTACAAAACAGTATCGTGAAAGAAGCAAAAGACAAATTTGCAGGCATATCCATAAAAGATGTGGCCTCAGCAATCATACAAGTAAGAGATATCGAAATCCCAGAAGATAAAGTACTAATCGATATAGTACCAGATAAGTTCATACTTGAAGATGGCAAGCCAACAACAGAACCAGTTGGTAAGTTTAGTGCAAAATTTACTTTAACAGCACAAATTATATTGGCAGAAAAGGATTACATGAAGAAACTAACATCCATATTCAAAAAAGCAGGAATTGAGATTGACGGTGTTGTACCAACAGCACTTGCAGAACGAAATTTAGTATTAGACACCAACGAATTAAACGACAATGTGATGATACTGGATATTGGTGCAGGCAACACAGAAATAGGAATTTTTAATGATTCATCGTTCATTTATACTAATACCATTGCTTTAGGAGGAGATAATATTACGAGTGATATTTCCTATGTATTAGGCATATCAACCGAAGAAGCCGATAAACTAAAAAGACAATATGGACTAGCCTTAAAATCCTTTATTGACAATGATAACAATATTGTTTTAAATACCTGCAAAGATGCAGAAAATAAAAACAAAACCATCAAAAGTTCAGAATTAGTTGAAATTATTGAAGCAAGAATTGAAGAAATATTTAGTTTGGTCAACAAAGATATTACGTCACATGGGGCGAAGACGAATATCAATAATGTTATTCTAACAGGAGAAGGAATTGTCAATATCAATAAAAGTGATATGGCAGGTAAAATTATTCTGAATATACCAGTAAAAGTATCGACAGGTCGATTGATTAGCACCGTTAAATCAAGTCATCGTGTTAGCTACGCACTCGTTCGATACATTGCTGCGAGACCATATGCTAAAACAGTTTCAAGTAGTATTGGTACCAAAAAAGAAAAGAATTTAGGAAAGATGATTCTAGAAAAAATTAAAGATTTTTTCTATTCATAAAATAAAATTTAAGGTTTTTAAAAATTTAAAAGGAGGATATACCTTATGATAATGGATAATAATGAGGAGTTAAATTACATGATGGATGGAACTGCAACCATAAAAGTAATAGGGGTTGGAGGAGCAGGAAATAACGCAGTAAACAGAATGATTGAAGCGGGCATAAAAAATGTGGAATTCATTTCTGTAAATACAGATAGACAAGCTCTTAATTTATCAAATGCAAGTTCTAAAATTCAAATTGGAGAAAAACTAACCAGAGGTTTGGGAGCTGGTGCCAATCCAGATATAGGAACACAAGCAGCAGAAGAAAGTCGAGCAGAAATTGCAGAAGTGTTAAAAGGTGCTGATATGGTATTTGTTACAGCTGGAATGGGTGGCGGAACAGGAACAGGCGCTGCTCCAATTGTTGCTGCAACAGCAAAAGAACTTGGAATTTTAACCATTGGTGTTGTCACAAAACCATTTACTTTTGAAGGAAAGAAAAGATTGGCCCAAGCAGAACGTGGAGTTGCCTCTCTAAAAGGAAAAGTGGACACATTAGTAGTGATTCCAAACGACAAATTATTACAAGTCATTGATCGAAAAACTTCTATTGTAGAGGCTTTCAGAATGGCAGATGATGTGTTAAGACAAGGTGTACAAGGTATATCGGACTTAATTTCAATTCCAGGTTTAATCAACTTAGACTTTGCTGATGTTAAAACCATTATGTTAAATCAAGGAATGGCGCATATGGGTGTTGGTAGAGCAAGTGGAGAAAATAGAGCAGAGGATGCTGCCAAAGAAGCTATCCAAAGTCCATTACTAGAAACTTCAATCGAAGGAGCAAAAGGCGTGATTATCAATATCACAGGTGGTTCAGATGTTGGATTACATGAAGCCAATACGGCTGCTGAACTTGTTCAAAGAAATGCAGATCCAGAAGCAAATATCATCTTTGGTACCGTTACAGATGATAGCTTAGGAGATGAAATTCAAATTACAGTTATTGCAACTGGATTTGAGAAAGAAGAAGAGAGAAAAGCAACTACTCAAAATTATGACAATATTGTTGCTGAAGCTTGGAAAAAAAGAAATACCCCACCAACGTCATCTACAACTAGCAATGAAAGTAATTCAAACGAGTTGGATATACCAACATTCCTAAGAAAAAATAAAGGATTAGGAAACAAATAAAATAATTTCATTACATAACATTTTAGTTTTTTAGCAAATAAAAAAGAAAATCATCTATTTTTGTAGATGATTTCTTTTTTTTGCGCCTATAAAATGACAAGTTTTTCAGAAAAAGTGTGTTAAGATAAGGGCAGATGACAAAAGTGAAAGGATTTTAAGTATGAGAATATACTTAGACATTGTATTATTAGAAAATTTTATTATGAATTATATGATTCTATTTTCAACAGCGATTCTTAGTAAATCTAGAGTGCATTATTTAAAAATTGGAATCGCTAGTTTAGTTGCAGGACTTTACAGCATTTTCAATTATTTGTGGAATTTAGGAAATATGCAAAGTTTGTTTATTAAATTTCTGATTTCTATGCTGATTGTGTTGATAGGATTTGAGAGTCGAAAAGGGAAAACAATTTTCAAACAACTGATTCTTTTTTATCTTGTATCCTTTACGTTTGGTGGAATATCATTTATGCTATTGTTTTTGATTAATCCCCAAAACGTTGTTTTTGAAAATGGATTATTGGTAGGAACGTATCCTGTCAAAGTGACAATCATAGGTGGAATCCTTGGGTTTGCTGTGATTAGTATTGTTTCTTATGTAGTAAGAGATAGAATGAAAACAAAATCGATGTTATGTGATTTAGAGATTTTTTATAAAGGTACGTATCAAAAGCTGAAAACAATGATTGATACAGGGAACCTACTAAAAGAACCGATTAGTCAAACCGATGTAATTATTGTCGAAAAAAACAGTTTACGAGGCATGATAGCAGATGATATTTTAGATAATATTGATAATATTATTCAAGGAAAATGGCTTGATTCCAAAGAAGAAATTTATTCTTATAAGTTTAAAGTAATTCCTTTTTCTTCACTTGGAAACGAAAATGGTTTATTAATCGGTTTTAAACCAGATTATATAAAAATTTTAGATGAGGAGGAATGTATTAGAGATGATGTAATGATTGGAATTTATAATGGGAAACTCTGTAAATCCAATTTATATACGAGCTTAATTGGGTTAGAAATTTTCAATACCAGTAAAACGTTACGCGAAGAAAATTTTATAAAATAAAGGAAGGAGGAAAAAAATGAATTTTTTACAAAAAATAAAATCCAAAATAGAGAGGATTTTTAAAAAATATTTCGAGAGGGAGAAACTAGATAAATTTCCGGTATTTTACATTAATGGGAGTCAAACTTTACCACCACCACTTAATGTTTTAGAGGAGGAAAAACTACTCCAAAAACTAACGGAAAATGACACAGAATCCAAAAAAATATTAGTGGAAAGAAATTTGAGATTAGTGGTGTATATTGCCAAAAAATTTGAAAACACGGGATTGGATTTAGAAGATTTAATTTCAATTGGGACAATTGGACTCATGAAAGCAATCAATACATTTAAACCAGATAAAAATATCAAATTAGCAACGTATGCTTCGCGTTGTATCGAAAATGAAATTTTAATGCAATTAAGACGTACCAGTAAAATCAAATCGGAAGTTTCTATTGATGAACCATTGAATAAAGATAGTGATGGAAATGAATTACTACTTTCTGATATTCTAGGAACAGACGAAAATGTCACCTCTAAAAGAATTGAAGAAGAAGTCGACAAAAAGTTGCTTCGCATTGCGATTGAACATTTGAACAATCGCGAAAAAGATATTATGAAATTACGTTTTGGTATTGATTGCGAAGGGGAAGAAAAGACGCAAAAAGAAGTGGCTGATATGATGGGAATTTCGCAAAGTTACATTTCGAGATTGGAAAAGAAAATTATGAAAAAGATGAAGAAGGATATTTTGAGCAAAACGGGATAACAAAACCGTCATCTTAATGGATAGTGTATCCATTGGGATGACGGTTTTGCTGATGAATTTACGGTTTATTTTTGTAACAAAGAAAGGCAAATAGAATAAATAATGCAATCATTACTACAGAAACCACCATTGTAAAAGTTTCAAATTCAGGAAAGTCCTGAGTAACGGAAGATACAATGCCACAAAGGAACATAGAGATTCCAATTAAAAGTGTAATTCGTTCATGTTTCTTTTGTTTCATATTTTTCTCCTTGTTCAAAAAAGTCTTTCGACCACAATTAGTTTCTAGAATTTAATTATGTCATAAGTTAAGAAAATTGTCAAGCGAGCTTTTTCCATTTAACATAAGATTTGACGATTTTCGAAAGTGCGTTTTTCTATTTAAAAATGTATTTTACTATTGTATATTTTCCATAAATACGATATACTATGCTTAATATATTCAGGGAGGAAAAAATATGGAAAAATGTCTTTTATTAGGAAATGGAGCAAGAGAAGCGGTAATTGCAGAGGCGATGAGTCAAAAATATGAATTGTATTCAATTATGCCATATGAAAATCCATCGATTGTGGCATTTGTAAAAAATTCAAAAGGAAAATTTCTAATTGGTTCGCCATTTGATAAAGAGTTGGTAAAGCGTTTTATTCAAGAAAATGACATAAAATACTGTATCATAAGTAGCGATAATTTGCTACAAGAAGGACTTATTGATTTAGCGAAAGAATTGGGACTTAAAACTTTTGGTCCAACCAGTAAAGCCGCTAAAATTGAATGGAGCAAAACGTATGCATTAGAAGTTGTAAAAGAATTAGAACCAAAGATGATAATTCAAAATTTTGAAGTAAATTCAGAGGCTGCGTTAGAAGAAGTTGCCAAAGTGTATTCGGATGAGAATTTTGTTGTGAAGCCAGAAGGTTTAACTGGTGGAAAAGGTGTAAAAGTAGGGGGAATCCATTTTGCTACAAAAGAAGAAGGAATTGCTTATGCTAAAGAATGTTTGAAGCAAAGTGGAAAAGTTATTTTACAAGATAAAGTAAAAGGAAAAGAATTTACGGTTATGTGTCTTACAGATGGTAAAACAGTGATTACATTGCCAACTACATTTGATTATCCTTATCGTTACAATGAAGACAAAGGACCTGGTACAGGAGGAATGGGCTGTATAGGTTTTGCCAATGGTTTACTTCCTTTTTTGACAGAACAAGATATAGAAACGTGTCGTAATCTAATGGAAAAGACCATTCATTTTTTGAATCAGGAATCATTAGAATTTACAGGAATTCTATACGGTGGTTTTTTCAAAACAGAAGAAGGAATTAAGTTTATCGAATTTAATGCTAGGTTTGGCGATCCTGAAGCGATGAATGTTATTAATAGTTTTGAAACACCATTTGCGGATGTTGCAGAAGATGTTTTTAATCGGAAATTTATCGGAAAAAAATTGCCAATTTAATGGAAAAAATAGTTTTTTAGTGTATATTGTGAGCAAAGAATATGCCATTAAATCGAATGTACCACCAGTAGAATTTGTTTTAAATAAAGAAAGGATGGAAGAAAAAGGGGTAAAGGTATATTTTGCAAATAGTAAACAAATTGGTGAAAATCGATATACTTCAGTTAGTAATTCAAGATTATTTGCGATTGAAAAAACAGGAGATAATTTTGAAGAAATTAAGAAACAAGTTTATCAAGTCATAGAAGAAGAGATAGATGATAATTTAGATTATCGAACCGATATTGGAAATATGTATGAGCATTAAACATGTGAAATAGCACAAAAGTGACGTTATACGCATTATGGAAAATTAATAGTTATACGGTGAC
>OFHM01000359.1_pt1 | contig 40489 bp, 34 predicted proteins | sample 1521311 | NCBI WGS metagenome assembly OFHM01 (sample SAMEA3504083, study PRJEB24116) | mouse gut metagenome | biome: mouse gut; feature: mouse-associated habitat; material: faeces | place: Denmark | collected 2011 | reverse complement strand
CTTATGACCAGCGGTGTCCAGTTTTTCTGCACGGGCATACTGGGACAGTACCTTGCCAAGACCTATATGGAAGTGAAAAAAAGGCCCATTTACCTGGTGCGTGAAAAATTCTGAAAAGTCTTAACGATATCTTAGCGGCGATAAGGCTTTTCCAAATCAGACATATATGGTAATATCTATATGTATCTCGCAGATAAGAAGCAGCATCCATAAGAAAGGGGAATTCGCGTGGAGATTACTGCTTTAAAGGATTATGAACTGGAAAAGTATATTACGGACATTATGTTGGACGTTGGTGTTCCGGCGCATTTGAAGGGGTATCATTATTTACGGGATGCAATCCTACTGACCGGAAGGAATATGGAGGTAGTAACCAGCGTGACAAAATTGTTGTACCCTACAATAGCCAGAAGATTTAAGACAACTGACCAAAAAGTGGAACGTGCCATACGTAATGCCATAGAAGTATCGTGGAGCAGAGGAAATACCAAAACCTTTGAAAAAATGTTTGGGTATTCCGCGGTATCGGGCAGAACCAGACCTACGAACAGTGAGTATATAGCGCGTATCGCAGATAAGGTTCGGCTTGATATTAAGGCCATGTAATGTGTACGAAAGATGCAACAGGTGACTGAATGGGCTTCTCACTGCGAGAATAGAAGGCAGCCGGATTAATTTCCGGCTGCTTTTGTGGACTTAATTGAATAAGTGTGATAAAATGCTTGTTAAAGAAGTCAGAAGATGGAAAAAGAGGAAAATATGGTGAAAAATATACAGGCGGGAGATTATCTGATTACCGGAGAAGCCATTTTTATCGGATTGGCGGAGGCGGTGCATCTGGCAGGGGTGGTATTTGGCTTTAGCTTCAGCCGCTGTGCCCTGCTGCTGGGCGCAGGAATCGCGGCAGCCGTGGCGGCAGGCGGTATAACGCTGTTTTTGCTTCGCAGGCGCAGGAAGGAGAAGGACGGCAGCGGGACGGGGCTGGCCGGAAAATGGCGTGCTGCCTCCGGCGGGGAGAAGATTTTATACGGCATATTTTCGTTCCTGTTTCTTTCGCAGCTTATTTTTCTCTGTGTGGGAAATACTGTATATCGCGGGGGAGACATGACTGTGGAGACGGTAGGAAGCTTTTTGACCGCCGATGCTATTTACCAGGTGAATCCTATGACCGGTGCGCCTTATACTTTGGGGATTCCCTCCAGGCTGAAAATCCTATGTCTGCCCACACTTTACGGGAGCATCTGCAAGTGGACAGGCCTGAGTCCGGCGGCTGTGGTCTGGAGGGGCGTTCCGATTGTTATCCTGTGCAGCTGTTATGCGGCTTTCGGGCTGTTGGCGCAGAGCCTGTTTCCGGAGAATGGGGAGCAGGGCAGAGGGATAAAGCGGACCGTTTTTATGACGATTGTGTCACTTCTTTTGTGGGCAGGGGCTTACCAAAATGGTATGGACGGATTTAATCTGCTATGCTGCGGCTGGAGGGGCGTGACGATCCGCAATGTAGTTTTGCTGCCCTGGCTGCTGTCCTTATGCCTGCGGAGGAACTGGGGGATGGCTGTGCTGTGTATTCTGGCGGAAGCCTGTATCGTATGGACACTGTATGGCTGCGGAGCCTGTCTGTTTATGGCGGCAGGGATGGCCGTTTTGCAGTTCTTGGACAGGCGTTTTTGGGGAAAAGGGAAAGCGGGACAGATTGAACGGAAGGGTATGAGATGACATGACAGAATTGCTTCATAACGCATGGTCCGGGTGGACCGGCTATATGGATAGCGGGAAATTGGCTGCATTGCTGCTGGCAGTATTGCTGTATTTGTGGTTTTGCAGGAAGGAGAAAGAGAATCTGCCGTTGCTGCTCTACACTTCGGTGATGACTGTTTGCTGTATCCTGCCGGTGACAGCAGCCTTGCTGATGCTGTATCAGACAAAATTCTACAACTATGAATGGATATGGAGCTTGGTGCCGTTGACGGTAGTGACGGCCTACGGGATCACCCTCTTCCTTGTGAAGGTGTGGGAGACAGAGCAAAAAGGAAAGCGGAAAGATTGTATAGTGGTAACCGTATTGGCGGTAGCGGCGATCCTCTTCTGCGGCAGTATGGGGGGAGATATATGGGACCGGAGTGAAGAGCGGGAAGAACGGCTGCAGGCCGGTGAAGTGCTGGATCGGATTTCCCGGCGATACACCGGAAGCGGGGTGTGTCTTTGGGGGCCCAGGGAGGTTATGGAATATGCCAGAGAAAAGGATGCCTCTGTCACGCTTCCCTATGGAAGAAATATGTGGGATCATTTTCTGGACGGATATGCTTATGATACCTACAAAGAAGAATTGATCCTGATGGAACAATGGATGGATCAGGTGAGAAGAGGGGGAGAGGGAGATCTGAAGGTGCGGATTTCGGAGGAAGCGGCGGAGGCGGGCGCTGAACAGAAGGCGGCCTCAGCTTCAGGCGCTGTACAGGAAGATGCCCCGGAGGATATGGAACGGGTAGTCAAATTGGAGGAATGTGTGCAGACCGCATTGGCGGAGGGTGTGAACTGTATTCTGCTGCCGGACAGTGCCAGGCCGGATATCGTACAGCGCGTGGAGAAGGTTCTGGGAGTCCGCGGGGTGGAAATGGCACATTTTTGGGTATTTTATACCGGCGAAGAGGAAATCGATGAACGGAATGATTAGCATTATTGTACCGGTGTACAATGTGGAAAAATATATCGGGGAAACCATAGATTGTGTGATTGCCCAGACGTATGAGGATTGGGAGCTTCTTCTGGTGGAAGATTGCAGCAGCGACGGCACAGCGGAGCGGATTGTGCAGATTATGGAGGAGGAGAAGGATCCGAGGATTCGTTTGCTGAGGCAGCTTTCCAATCAGGGAGCCGCCATGGCCAGGAACAGGGGACTTAAGGAGGCCGGGGGAAGATATATCGCCTATCTGGATGCGGATGATTTGTGGGCGCCGGGGAAGTTGGAGCGGGAGCTGCAGTTTATGAGGGAAAAGGATGCAGCTTTTGTTTTCACCGGATATGAATTTGCGGACGGGCAGGGACAGGGTACGGGAAAAATCGTCCGGGTACCGGCGACGCTGAATTACAGACAGGCACTGAGCAATACCACGATCTTTACATCTACGGTAATGTTTGATACGGAAAAGATCGGCAGGGATCAATTGGAGATGCCCCGGATCAAAAGCGAAGATACGGCGCTGTGGTTTCAGGTACTCCGCAGCGGCTATCTGGCTTGGGGATTGGATGAGAATCTGGTGCGGTACAGGCGGATGGGGGGGACACTTTCATCGAATAAGCTGGAGGCTCTGCGCCGGATCTGGAATCTGTACCGTCGCCGGGAGGGGTTAAGCCTGTGGCGCAGTGCGTACCATTTCTGTTTCTGGGCCGTACGGGCAGTGAAGCGGAGAGTATAGACGAAAGCGCGCAGCCGCATATTCACGAAGGAGCTTTAAGAGAAAAACGCCTTGAGGCGAAGAAAGCAGAATGAGCTTGTTCGGGCGTGTAGTAGAGGAGAAGCGATGTGAGCAGGAATATCAGTGAGAAAAGGAAAATACAGAAGCGGGAGAGCTTTAAAAGGCTGATCAATCTGGGCCTGACAGCCATATGCCTGGGCATGGAGACTGCACTTTTTGCCTATTACTGGAGGGTACAGTTTCGATTCAGCCTGGTGGAGGAGCTGCGGAAGCTGTGGTTTAAAGGAAGTACACTGGAAGTAGTAATCTACGGGGTGATTCTGCTCTTGTTTTCAAACATGTACGGAGGCATGCGTCTGGGATACCTCAAAAATGTGGAGCTGATTTTTTCACAGGTATTTTCCACCATTATCGCCAATGTATTTATTTATGGAGAGCTGTCTGTAATGGCGAAGCAGCTGTTTGTGCCGGATGTATTTCTGTTGATGACCATGCAGCAGACGATCGTCGTGATCGTGTATACCAATGTGGCCAACCGGCTTTACCGCAGGATTTTTCCGCCGCGGAAGCTGCTGCTGGTTCATGGAGACAAATCCGTCGACAGAACCTTGAGCAAATTCGACAGCCGCAGGGACAAGTATGTGATCACCAGAATGATCCATGTAAACGAAGGCTTTGATGCCGTCACCAGAGAGATTTTGGAGACCTATGAAAACGGGGAATGCAATGCGGTTCTCATCGGAGATATTTCCGTGGAGGAGCGGACACCGCTTATTAAGTTCTGCTACGGGCAGTCCATTCGGATCTATCTGCTGCCGAAGATCACGGATGTGATCCTCATGGGGGCGGAGGAGCTGCATGTATTTGACTCCCCCATGCTCCTGACCAGGGAATACAGTCTTGCCGTGGAACAGCGTTTTGCCAAGAGGACCATTGATATTGTATGTTCCCTGCTGTTATTGGTAGCGGCCTCCCCATTTATGCTGATTACCGCCATTGCCATAAAGCTGTATGACGGCGGCCCCGTTTTGTATAAACAGGTGCGCTGTACTCTGGATAGAAGAGAGTTCAATATTCTGAAGTTCCGCAGTATGAAAACAGATGCGGAGAAGGACGGTGTGGCCAGGCTGGCCAGCAAAAACGACAATCGGATCACACCCATCGGGAAGGTGATAAGAAAATGCAGAATCGACGAGCTGCCTCAGCTGGTGAATATTTTAAGGGGAGATATGTCCTTTATCGGTCCAAGGCCGGAGCGGCCTGAGATTATAGAGCAGTATCTGGAGGTGATGCCGGAATTTGCCTACCGCATGAAAGTGAAGGCGGGTCTGGCCGGATTTGCGCAGGTATACGGGAAATACAATACTTCGCCCTACGACAAATTAAAGCTGGATCTTACTTATATAGAGAATTACTCCGTGTGGTTGGATATCAAGCTGATGCTGCTGACTTTGAAGATCCTGTTCTGGCCGGACAGCACGGAAGGGATCGAGGGAGAACAGATCACGGCCCTGCGGGAGGAGAAACGGAAAAAACAGCAGGATGTACAGGGCAGAGAAGAGGAAGAATAGCTGTATGTGGGAGGACGGAAACGATGTGGAAAGGATATTATGGCAGAGAACCTTTTGATCTGCGCCTTACGGTGCTGCGGATGTGGCGCCGGATTTGGCTGATCGCGGCTGTGACGATTCTGGGGACATTGGTCTTCGGAGGCGGCTATTATGTGAAAAATGTGCTGCTGCGGGGGGAGGGCCCCTATGCGGCAGAGTCAGTCTTCCGGCTGGAATATGCGGTGGATGATGTGGAAGACATGATGGATGTCTTCATCAATGCCGCTACCTGGAATACCTATATAAAATCCAAAGTATTTCTGGACGAAGTGCAGGCCGGACTTACCGGCACGCCGGAAATCGGGGATCAGGAGCTGGCAGAGTCTATGGAGGCCTTTGTGCTGACGGATGTAAGGATGCCGTCCGTCACGGTGACCACACAGGATCCGGAAAAAAGCGAAAGAATCGCCAGAGCAGTGGAGGCGGCAATGGTGCGTAATCTGTCCTTCAGCGAGATCGCCTCGGTAACGGTTCTGGATCCCGGGGAAGCATATGAGGTAATTCCGGATGTACGGCCGGCGCGGGCTTTTTGGTTAAGCGGGATCTTGTCCTGCTTTTTTGCGCTGACGGTTCTGTTGTTGAAGGAGACGGGGGACGACAGCATCTGGCTGCCCTGTACCATAGGGAGACGATACGGATTAAAGGTAGCGGGGACACTGGCTGACAGGGGGCTTGCCGAAAATATGCGGTATTTCTTCCGGGACGCATCAGGGGCGGAAGGAATGGGAAGGGTGGCCGTCTGCGGCGCGCTGGAGAGAACGGTTTCGGGAGAAGTGCTGGAGAAGCTGAGGAAGCGCTGTCCTGACATAGTGGGAGAAGGCTGGTTTGCGGCGCAATATCCTCTGAAGGAAGGAAACTGTGAGAAGCTGCGGGAAGCGGCAGGGATTCTGTTGGCAGTACCTGCGGGTCCTCATGTGGGGAAGCGTCTTGAGTATATGCTGGATTATCTAAGGCAGCAGGATTGCGAAGTGACGGCCGTCATTCTCTGGGAAGCGGATGAGAAGCTGATCAGAAGGTATTATTTCGGCAGACAGCCGGGGAGCGGCGCAGATAAAAGGAGCAAATACGGGAATGAAGGTTGAAGTACTGGCATCGGTGATGAATGAAGACTTTTCTGCGCTTGTACGCCGGATGCGGCTGGAGTCGGACGCCGTTCTTATCAATCAGTGTGACAGGCTGGGCTATGAGGAGCTGGCGGAGGAAGGGTACAGGCTTAGATTTTTTTCCTTTCCGGACAGAGGGGTGGGAAGGAGCAGGAACGAGGCGATTATGCGGGCGGAGGGGGATATTTGTCTTTTTTCGGATGCGGATATAGTGTATGAACCGGGATATGCCGACGCAATTGCGAAAGAATTTGTTCGCAGACCTGATGCAGATATGATACTTTTTAATGTTATGGTAGAAGAGGCGAGGAAGACCTATCATATCACAAAGCGGAAACGGGTTCACTGGTATAACTGCGGCAGATACGGCGCGGTGAGCTTTGCGGTGCGCAGGGAGAGCCTGCTTTCATCGGGGGTGACCTTTTCGCTGCTCTTCGGCGGCGGCGCCAGGTATGGCAGCGGGGAAGACAGCCTGTTTCTGAAAGAATTTATGAAGAAGGGATATTCCGTGTACACGGCGCCGGTTACCATTGCCAGAGAGACAGCGGGAGCATCCAGCTGGTTTCAGGGTTATGACAGGAAATTTTTTGCCGACAAGGGGGTTTTGTACCGCTATCTGTACGGCAGATTGGCCAATGTGATGGCACTGCGGTTTCTGCTGGCCCACAGAGAGAAGCTGTGTGCAGAGATGACGGTGAGACAGGCTTATCGGTGGATGCGGACGGGATGGAAACGGTGAAAAGCAGGCAGGAAAGGGGTGCCAATGGAGCGGAGTGCGTTAGTCTATATCATATTGACGGCAGTCACGGTGATCCTGGGCCTGTGCGTGGATAACCGGGACTATGTGCCGGGGCAGATTCGGGGCGGCAGGGTTTATGGGGAAGGACCCTGTCAGCGGCAGCAGGCCAGGAACCGGATTGCAGCCGCTGCGATTTATGTGCTTCTGACAGGTGTGTCGGCATGCAGGATTGCCGTGGGCAATGATTACTGGGTGTACAGGGACAATTTCAAGCTGATTGCTCAGGAGCGTCATGTGGCGTCGGAATTTGGTTTTAATTATATTGTAAAATGGATACAGGGACTTTTCGGCTATGACGAATATATTCCTGTATTTGCATTTTTTTCCATTGTGACGGTGTTCTTTTTCGTGAAGGCGCTGTATGACCAGGGGAGCCGGTTTGCCTTCTCTGTATATCTGCTTATGACAGGGGGATATTATTTCAACAGCCTCAATTCTGTCAGGTACTATCTGGCGTTGGCTATGGCGCTGTTTTCCATGAAATACGTGCTGCGGGGAGAGTATGGGAAGTTTTTCCTGGTCATTTTGGGCGGGGCCATGTTCCACAAATCGGTTCTGCTGGTGATTCCGGTGTACTTGGCTGCCCGCTTTCTGGCGGCGGCTCCTCTGAAAAAGTGGCATTATGGAGCGGGCTGTTTCCTGCTGGCCACATTGATTTTCGGGCAGGATATCTATAGGGAGATCATCTTTCGATTTTATCCCTTCTATCGGGATTCCGTGTTTGACAACGGACAGCTGTCCTATGCAAACATTTTGAAATGCGCGGGTGTGCTGGCGCTCTGCCTGATTTGTTATCGCCAGAGCCTGAAAGAGGATTTGGCAAATCGTTTTTACTTTTTCCTGAATGTATTCGGACTGACCGTATATTGCTGCGGTTCCTTTATACCGGAGGTATCCAGGGTAGGGTACTACATGATTATCTCCCAGATTTTCCTGATTCCCCGGATTCTGGGCGGGGTGAGAAACAAGCCCTGGAGGAACTTTTTGACCGCAGGAGTCATCGGGGCCTTCGGTGCATATTTTGTATTGCTCCTGAAGGGGATGTATGCGGTAGATATCAGGCTGCTGCCTTATTTGGACTGGATCTTTCATTAAAGGGAGGCATGTATGAGGGTTTTGTGGCTATGCAATATCGTGCTGCCGGTGATTGCCCGGGAGCTTGGTATGGAAGTTTCCAACAAAGAGGGATGGATCAGCGGGATGGCGGACACCTTGTTGAAAAAAAGGGAGGAAAATGGCATAGAGCTGTCCGTTGCATTTCCTGTAGAGGAAGGGGAGATTCCGGAAGGGAGAAAGATCGGCGCTTTAACCTGCTACGGATTCAGGGAGGATCTGCGCCGGGCGGAAATTTATGATGAAACGCTGGAACTTTCCCTGAAAAAAATCGTTGATATAGTACAGCCGGATATCGTACACTGTTTTGGGACGGAATATCCCCATACCCTGGCCATGTGCAGAGTTTTCCCAAAGAAGGAGCGGCTGCTGGTGGGGGTGCAGGGGCTGTGCACCTTGATCGCAGAGGCTTATTATGCCAATCTGCCGGAGAAGGTAATCGCTTCCGTAACGCTGCGGGATTGGCTTAGAGGGGATAATCTGCGGCAGCAGCAGGAGAAATTTGCGGCGCGGGGGAAGGCGGAAAGAGAGATTATCAGCCTGGCTGGCAATATCGCGGGGCGCACCCGATGGGACAAAAGGCATGTCCGGGAATGGAATCCGGGGGCACAGTATTTCGATATAAACGAATCGCTGCGCAGCGTATTTTACGGGCCGGTGTGGGAACCTGAGAAGGCGCAGGCCCATTCCGTTTTCATGAGTCAGGGCGATTATCCCCTGAAGGGACTCCACTATATGCTCAAGGCAATGCCGTCTGTTTTGGAAAAGTATCCCGATGCAAAGCTCTATGTGGCAGGGAACAGTCTGGTCAGTTACACAACCGTGAAGGAGAAACTGAAGCTGTCTGCTTACGGCGCTTATCTGAGAAGGCTGATGGCAGAGGGAAAGCTGGAGGAAAAGGTGGTATTTCTTGGAAAACTGGATGCAGGGCAGATGCTGGATCGATATCTGCGCAGCAGCCTGTATGTGTGCGCCTCCTCCGCGGAGAATTCGCCCAATTCCCTGGGGGAGGCCATGCTCCTGGGGATGCCCTGTGTATGCGCCGCAGTGGGAGGGATCCCCAGCCTGTTCGAGGGCGGGAAGGACGGGATCTGCTACCGGGGCTTTCAGGAACCGGGAGAGGAGGAGCTGGAGACAATTTCCGGCAGACTGGCGGATGCGGTGCTGCAAATGTGGGATCATCCGGAAAACACAAAGACATATTGCGCTCATGCCCGCAGCCATGCCGCCAGAACTCATGACAGGGAGAGGAATTATCAGAGTCTGTTGGAGGCTTATACGCGGATCGGACATAGGGGCGTTTGATGAAGCGGGAAATTTGCAACGGGAGCTTGAAAGAAACCGGAGGGGCGCAGCGTGAAGGTAGCATTTGTATCGAATTACATAAATCATCATCAGATTCCATTCTGCAATGCCATGTACGGGCTTCTGCAGGGCAGCTTTACTTTCATACAGACAGAACCCATGGAGGAGGAGCGGGTCCGGATGGGCTGGCATGGGGAGGATTGCCCGGTTTATGTGCGGTGTTTTTACGAGGAGGAAGAGACCTGTCGTAAATTGATACAGGCGTGTGATATGGTGCTGTTCGGGGGAACGGACGAAGAAAGCTATATCGTGGACAGGCTGAAAGCAGGGCGCCCGGTGATCCGCATCAGCGAACGCCTCTATAAAACCGGGCAATGGAAGGCGGTTTCCCCCAGGGGGCTCAGGAAGAAATATAAGGATCATACCAGATACAGGAAGGCGCCTGTCTATTTGCTGTGTGCCGGCGGCTATGTGGCGTCGGATTTTCATATCATCAGAGCTTACCCGGGGAAGAAGTTCTGCTGGGGATATTTTCCGGAGACCAGACATTATCCGCTGGAACAGCTTTTGGAGGGAAAGGGATATGGCGCGGACAGGACGCCCTATCTGCTGTGGGCGGCCCGGATGATCGACTGGAAACATCCGGAGCTGGCGTTGGAGACAGCCAGGTATCTGAAAGAGAAGAATCTTGTCTTCCACATGGATATCATCGGTGACGGAGAGCTGCGTTCCAAAGCGGAGACTTTGGCACAGGCTTACGGATTGGAGGAGTATGTTACTTTTCTGGGCTATCAGCCACCGGAGTCTGTGCGCTCTTTTATGGAAAAGGCGAATATTTTCCTGTTTACCAGCGACAGGCAGGAGGGATGGGGGGCTGTGGCAAACGAGGCCATGAACAGTGCATGTGCTTTGGTGGCGGACCATATGATCGGCGCGGTTCCCTATCTGGTGGTAAACGGAAGGAACGGGCTGATCTACGAGGACGGGAAGATAGATCAACTGTTCGGCTTGACAGAAAGATTAGTAACCGATAGAATCTATTGTAAACAGATAGGACGGGAAGCCAGCAGAACCATTACAGAAGTATGGAATGCGGAGAATGCCGCGGGGGCGCTTCTGCGTCTGATGAAGCGGCTGTCCGGACAGGAGGGGGCAGGGGAGCAGGAGGAAAGTGAAAGTGTACCGGATTTGCGGGAGACTTTCTGCAGTCCCTGTGCCCCCGCGCCGATTTTGTCAGAGGGAAACGCGAGAAGGCGCATCCATCGGCAGTTACTGTGAAAGTAATGAATCTTGCCTGCGGAAACCGCGAGGTGTTTCGTGCTCTTTTACACGAAATCCGAGGCTGCTTCGCAAAGGCAGCAGTGCGCCGATAAAGACTGAGCAGGAAATCGAAACCGGGAGGTGCAGGGATGAACGCTGAACCATTGATTACCGTGATAGTTCCGATTTACAATGTAGTTGAATACTTAAGCAGATGTGTGCATTCCATCACGGCACAGACCTATAGGAATCTGGAAATCCTTCTCGTGGACGACGGTTCTACAGACGGTACCGGCCAGCTCTGTGACCGTCTGGCAGAAGAGGATAAAAGAATCAGGGTATTTCATAAGGAGAATGGGGGATCTTCCCTGGCGCGGAATTTTGCGTTGGGACAGGCCCGGGGAGAATATGTGGGGTTCGTGGACAGCGATGACTACATTGCGCCGCAGATGTACCAACTTTTATGGGAGGGGATTCGGCGCTATCGGGTTCCAGCGGCGCAGGTGGGAAGAGACGAGATCAACGAAGCGGGAAAGCAGCTTCCCAATATTTGCGAGCCGCCCCGGGAGGCCACGGTCATGGACAGTAAAACCTTTCTCACGGAGCTTTTGATGCACAGAGGAGATTGTTCTTTCTGTACAAAGCTGATCCGCAGGGATTTATTTCCGGAGGATGCTTTCCCGGCAGGAAAATTGAACGAGGATTTCCGGCTACTGATCCGGATGCTTCCGCATATGGGAGAGTTGCTTTTATTGCCTGGACAAGCCTATCATGTATTTTATAGGATAGGCAGTAATTCCCGCAGAGCGGACCGAAATGATTTTTCACCGGTGTATGCGGATTGCGTGGAGAATGCGGATTTGGCGATGGAGATTGTGCGGAGGGATTATCCGGAGACGGAAGAGATCGCCTTCCGGTTCTGCGTATTTCAAAGACTGGAATATCTGCTGCATATTCCCATAGGGCAGATGACGAAAGAGAATCAAACCTATCGGAAAATAGTGGCATTTATGCGCCGAAACTGGTTCCGCTCCATGAAGAATAAGGTTTTAACCAGGAAAAATAAGCTTTATCATACTGTGTTTGCGCTGGCGCCCAGGGGGATCAGACGGTTTCATGCAATGTGGAAAAAATTGCCGCGGGGATGAGACGGCATCTTGTGGTATGCTTAGAGGGCTGTTGGAGAAGAATGAAATGCCTGTGAAAGCAGGTGGAGGGATAAGTATGGGAAAATTTGTGAAGTACACAGGCGGAATAGTGCTTACCATAGCGTTGATCGGTGCCAGTGTGAAATGGCCTATGGAGGCGGTGTCGGCAGGAAGAAGCGATGCGCTGGAGGCGGACGCTTCGGGGAGCGAAGAGGGAACCGGAGGCGGCATATCGGGAGAAAACGGTGTGCAGTCCGGGGCTGCACAGGGAAGTGAGAGCGGCGAGGCGTCCGGAAATGGCGGATCACAAGACGGAGCCGGGGAATCAGGGTCCTCGCAGGAAAGCGAGAGCGGCGAGACGTCCGGAAGCGGCGGATTACAAAGTGGAACCGGAGAATCGGGTGCCGTCCAGGGAAGCGAGAACGGCGAGGCGTCCGGAAACGGCGGATCGGGAGAAGGAGCCGGAGAGTCCGGGTCTGCGCAGGGAAGTGAGAGCGGTGAGGCGTCCGGAAACGGCGGAATACAAGAGGGAGTCGGTGCATCAGGGAACGTCCAGGGGAATCAAAGCGGCGGAGAGTCGGGAGCTTCAGGAGGAGCCGGTGATACACAGTCCGGGGACGATACCGAGCCGGGAGAAGCGGGCGATCCTTCACAGGGGGAAGCCTGGTCTGACTCGGAGACTGGGGATATTGACCAGGGAGCGGCACAGGGACACAGCGGCGGAAGCCGTACTTCCGGAGCAATGGATGAGGAAACTGCCGCATGGATAGAGGAAGCAGGAGAAGCTCTTACACAGATCGCCGCGGAGCGGGAGATTATGGCGCTTATTTACTTAAGCGATGAATATCCGGTACGGACGCAAGCCTCCTATGACAGCGGGACGGCAGTTACCGTTCTCAGCGGCCAGATGGTTAATCTGCTGGATGTATATGTGGATGATGCGCCGGAAGTATGGTATTATGTGCAGCTGGAATACAGGGGACAGACGGTGTACGGCTATGTGCCCAGAACCTATCTGGCCTGTTCGGATACCAGGTTTCTGGAATGGGAAGGGCAATATGGGCTGAATTTTGAGGCGTCTCTCTATACCATTGACACGCAGGCCCAGGCGGTTTATCCGGATATCGAGCAGTTTCCGGAGAGCTATCGCTCTGCGTTGAATGCGTTAAAGGAGAATCACCCCAACTGGACTTTTGTAAAAATGAATACTACATTGGACTGGCAGACTACGATCACCGAAGAGCTGAAGGACGGAAGAAGCCTTGTATACAAAACATTTCCGGAATGGGCCAAGGAGGGACTCTATGATACCGGCAACTGGTATTATGCTTCCGAGGCGGTTCTGAAAGTATATATGGATCCCAGGAACAGCCTGACGGAAGATGCCATTTTCCAGTTTGAACAGCTGACCTACAATGAGGCATATCATACCTTGGAGGCGGTAAATGCTTTCCTGAAAAACACTTTCATGAATGACAGCAAAAATGCCCCCGGATCCGAAAGCACCTATGCCAATCTGTTCTGGACCATCGGCAAGGAACCCGGGCGGGAGGTCAGTCCTTTTCACCTGGCAGCCAGAGTGTTGCAGGAGCAGGGAGCCGGTACATCTCCTTTGATTTCCGGTACATATCAGGGCTATGAAGGGTATTATAATTATTTTAATGTGGGCGCTACGGGAACTACGGATCAGCAGGTGATCGAAAGCGGCCTGAAGTATGCGAAGGAGCATGACTGGAAGGGGGCGGAGGCGGCCATCAAGGGCGGAGCGGATTTTATCTCTGCCAACTATATTAAGAAGGGGCAGGATACACTGTATCTACAGAAATATAATGTGAATCCCAACGGCTCCTATAAACCCTATACCCATCAGTATATGCAGAATATTTCCGCACCTACCACGGAAGCGCTGAGCATCAAGCGGCTCTATGCAGGGGCAGGTGCGTTGGACTCGACATTTGTGTTTAAAATTCCGGTCTATGAAAACATGCCGGGAGAGTCCTGTGCAAAACCTTCGGTATCTACCAATGTGACGCTGGAGCTGCCGAAAGGGTATACCGATACTACCATGTGGCTGGACGGGGTAGCCTGTCAGGGGGAAGTGAGAAACGGAAATCTGATCGCCACTGCTCCGGACGGGAAAGCACAGACGGCAGTGCTTTACAAATATAGTGAGTCGGGAATTCCGGTGGGGATGTATGTGTGGAGTTTAAGCTACAGCGGTGTGTCCTATACGGCTACGCCGCAGCCAGGATTGGAGAATTTGCTGACTTATCACGGATTTTCCATCCGCATTACGGGAAAATCGGGCATTCGTTTTAAGACAGGGATTTCTACGGATGTGCGGGCGAAGCTGTTGACCACGGGAGTGGATGGGTATCAGCTGAAGGAGTACGGGACGCTGATTACCAGCAATGCGAATTTAAGCCAGCTGCCCATGGTGGTGGGCGGAAATAAGATTGCGGGAGGCATATCTTACGGAACAGACAGCGACGGAAACCGGAAGGATGTGGTCCTGGAGACCGTGGACGGAAGATACCGTTTTACTTCCGTGCTGGTAGGATTGCCTGTGGAACAATACAAGACGGACTTTGCTTTCAGAGGCTATGCCATATTGGAAAAGGGAGGCGTGCAGACGATCGTCTACGGGCCTGTAGTTGCCAGAAATATTTATGCATTGGCAAAACAGCTGCAGGAACAGGGAACCTATGAGGCCGGTTCCGAAGCGGATACCTTTGTGAAAAAGTTGATTCAAGATGCGGATGCCCTGGAAAAGCAGGCTGCGGCCGGTGAGTAAGGACGGCAATTCCGAAGCAGATACGGGAAGGTTTCCCGCAGGTGAAGGAGGATTTTTATGAAAAAAACATGGATATACGGCGGGATCGTTGGGGTCCTGGCGGCGGCAGTGCTCAGCGGCTGCGGAGACGGAACGGAGGGGGATGCACTGACGAAGCTTTCGGACGTGGTGGAACCGGTCACCCTGTCGGCGGAAGTCCAGGGAGAGACTTCGGAGGAAGGGGGAACGGCAGACGAAGCGGAAACGCCGGAGACGCCTAAACCCGATGAACTCCATTTGACGGATATGACCGATGCATTGGATCCGGAAAAGGAAAGCGCCGTATTGGAGGAACTGAAAACTCTGTACCAGAATCTGGAACTTCCCGAGTATGTGGGAGAGGCGATTCATATGGTGAGCAGCGAGGAATGGTTTGCGGCGATTGTCCCGGGACTATATGAGGGATGCAGGAGTTATGCCTTGAAAAAGGGGGATGAGCTGCTGCTTTCCGTCCAGGCAGGATATGATATTGAAGAGAAGCCTTACATTAATATCTATTATCAGGGGGCTGACAACAGTATGCGGCTGCTGAAGCAGGCAAGAGGAATCATATCGCTGCTTCAGACCGGCGTGACGGATGGAAAGTATGACGGTGCTTTTGAAAAATGGCATATTGACAGTGGAAAGGGGTATATTTTAAAAGAGACGGGTACTTATGCCGGGGGAATTATTGTGGGGGAGTACACGAAATCAGAGTACACGGGAGCACCGGGAGAGGGATTTGATCTGTGGACAAACCGGGAGAATTTTCAATACAAGACCACGACCGTAACTTATGATGAACAGGGCCAGGTTATGGCCAGCCCGGAGCCTACAAATACACCGAAGCCTGCGCAGACACCGAAACCCACTGCAAAGCCTACGGCCCAACCTACGCCTCAGCCCACACCGGAACCGACACCGGAGCCGCAGCCTGATCCTGAGCCGGAACCTGAGCCGGAACCTGAGCCGCCGGCTACACCGGAACCTACGCCGGTTCCCACGCCAGAGCCGACGCCGGAACCGACACCGGAGCCTGCGCCCACGCCTTCGGCAGGTGAGACGGATGTGGGATGGTCGCCGGATATTATGTAAAGACTGTTTTGAAGTAATAAAACGAGTTCGGGTGTATACCCGGGCTCGTTTTTGGGCAAAATCGATTTCACCATATAGGAAGCTGCGAGAGGGCACGAAATATGGAGGAAGAGGTTGCATTGTTGACGGATTTGGTATAATATTGACTCAAAAGGGCGTTGAGTCGAAGTCAGGGAATAATATCGACTCAAAAGCGGAAAATGACGAAAGAAAGGTTGCATGTGCTGTCTAAATGAAGAAGAATACAAGTTTTCTGAAAATTCCTATAAACAGAATTATCGCATTGGTGCTGATGGATATTCTGGCAATCGTGATCTCTTCTTTTGGTGCGCTGTATGTACGGTTTGAGTTTCGTTTTAACGAGATTCCCAGGGAGTATCTGGACATATATGAGCATATTATTCCCGTAACCGTTCTGTTTACGCTTTTTTTCTTTTTGCTGTGGAAATTATACCGAAGTGTGTGGCGCTATGCCAGTGCGATAGAGCTGGTCAATATCGCATTTGCCACGAGCTGCGGAGCTCTGGCACAGCTGATATTCTGCTATGCTACGGAGCGGAGGATGCCCAGGAGCTATTATGTGCTTTACTGGTTTTTCCTGTTCAGTCTGACCTGCCTGCTCCGTTTCAGCTACCGGATCCTGAGAGTGCTGCATTCCAAAAGGACAAGCCTGGCCGGCGGAAGTTCCAGGATTAACGTCATGGTCATCGGAGCCGGGGCAGCAGCGAATATGATCCTGAAAGAGATCGAATTCAGCCAGTATATCAATCTGCGGGTGAGATGTATCATCGATGACGACATCGCATGTCATGGAAAGATACTGAGGGGAATTCCCATTGTAGGCGGAAGAGACAGGATTCTTGAGGCGGTGAAGGAGTATGGGATTGATGAAATTATTTTCGCAATTCCCTCCGCCAGTCGGCAGGTCAGGAAGGAAATCCTGGAAATCTGCAAAGAGTCAGGATGTAAGCTGCGCACCATTCCCGGAACTTACCAGCTGATCAACGGGGAAGTATCCGTGTCAAAATTAAGGGAAGTAGAGATCGAGGATTTGCTGGGCAGAGAGCCGATCCATACAAATATTGACGAGATCATCGGCTATGTCAGCGGCAAAGTGATTATGGTGACGGGAGGCGGCGGTTCTATCGGCAGCGAGCTTTGCCGGCAGATTGCAGGACACCATCCGAAGCGGCTTTTGATTGTGGATATTTATGAGAATAATGCTTATGATATTCAGCAGGAGCTGCAGCGAAGGTATCCGGAACTGGATCTGGTGGTTCTCATTGCATCGGTGCGCAATACCAACCGTATGGATCAGATCTTCGAGATATATTGCCCGGACATCGTATACCATGCGGCTGCCCATAAACATGTGCCTTTGATGGAGATTTCTCCCAATGAGGCGGTTAAAAATAATGTGCTGGGCACCTGGAAAGTAGTGCAGGCAGCAGATCGGTGGAAAGTGAAGCGATTTGTCATGATTTCCACAGACAAGGCTGTCAATCCCACGAACATCATGGGGGCGACAAAACGGATCTGCGAGATGATTATACAGACCTACAATAAACATTCGGATACGGAGTTTGTGGCGGTACGCTTCGGCAACGTGCTGGGCAGCAACGGCAGTGTGATTCCTCTGTTTAAAAAACAGATTGCGGAGGGCGGACCTGTGACTGTGACAGATCCCAATATCATCCGGTATTTTATGACGATTCCGGAGGCTGTGTCATTGGTGCTGCAGGCAGGCGCTTATGCAAAGGGCGGGGAAATCTTCGTGCTGGACATGGGAGAGCCGGTGCGGATTCTGGATTTGGCCCAGAACCTGATCAAGCTATCCGGTTACCGTGTAGGGGAGGATATTGAAATTCAGTTTACGGGACTGCGGCCGGGGGAAAAGCTGTATGAAGAGATGCTGATGGCGGAAGAAGGAATGCAGGACACGGCTAACCGGATGATCCATATCGGGAAACCAATACAGATTGATGAAGAACGGTTTCTGGAACAGTTGGAGACACTGAAGGATTATGTGGTGGGAGAGCCGGAGGATATCCGGGCGTATGTGCGGCAGATTGTTCCCACCTATGTGCCGAAGCCGGAGGAAAGTGTAAAGAACTTCTAAGCAGTTAAAAGGGGCATTGCCAACCTCTTTAATATGCCCGCTAAGAAAATCTAAATTGCACACAGAAGAAGGCTTAAGGTGCAGGCATTCTTCCGGCCTTGCACCGATTGTTTGTGCCGCCGCAGACGGTATGACGGAAAGTGCGTAAAGAGCTAGAAAATGTTTGCTTATTTATGTAAAAAATGTTAAAATAATACAGGTTATGTCTCTTTGTGGAAAATATGCATGGAAAGGGTATCAAGGTCACCTGTCATGAAGAAAAATACCTATTTTCTGAAAGTGTCTGTCAGCCGGGTTATTGCGCTGATATTGATCGATATTATGACTGTAATCGTGTCTTCGTTTGCTGCACTCTATCTGCGTTTTGAGTTCAGTTTTAATGAAATTCCCATAGATTATCTGAACAGATATCGGTATTTCCTTCCGTATACGATTGCTATCACGCTGTTTTTCTTTCTGATCTGGAGATTGTACAAGAGCGTATGGCGGTATGCCAGTGCCACGGAAATGATCAATATTGCATTTGCAACCAGCTGCGCGGCGCTGGGGCAGTTTGTAATGTGTCATGTACTCGATTGGAAGATGCCCAGGAGTTATTATGTCCTCTATTGGTTCTTCCTGTTTGCCATGACATGCGGTATTCGTTTCGGATATCGGATCCTGTGTACACTGAATTCCAAGCGGACGAGCATTCTGGAAGGACGTTCCAGAATCAATGTGATGGTCATCGGGGCAGGCGCCGCTGCAAATATGATTTTAAAGGAAATTGAACTGAGCCAGTATATCAACCTGCGGGTAAAATGTATCATCGATGACCAGCCCGGATGCCATGGCAAGATTCTGCGGGGTATCCCCATTGTAGGAGGCAGAGACAGGATCCTGGAGGCCGCGGCAGAATATGGGATCGACGAGATTATTTTTGCCATTCCTTCTGCGAATCAGCAGGTCAGGAAGGAGATCCTGGATATATGTAAGGAAACGGGATGCAAGCTGCGCGCCATTCCCGGAACCTACCAGTTGATCAACGGGGAAGTATCTGTTTCCAAATTGAAGGAAGTGGAGATAGAGGATCTGCTGGGGAGAGAGCCTATCCGGACGAATATTGAGGAAGTCATGGATTATGTCAGCGGCAAGGTGGTAATGGTTACAGGGGGAGGCGGCTCCATTGGCAGCGAGCTGTGCAGGCAGATCGCCGGACATCGTCCCAGACAGATGATTATTTTGGACATCTATGAGAATAATGCCTATGATATCCAGCAGGAGCTGGTCAGAAAGTATCCGAAGCTGGATCTGGTGGTGCTCATTGCATCCGTGCGCAATACCAATCGGATAGAGCAGATTTTCTCCGCGTACCACCCGGACATTGTCTACCATGCGGCGGCGCATAAGCATGTGCCTCTGATGGAAGTCAGCCCCAACGAAGCCGTGAAAAATAATGTATTGGGGACCTGGAAGGTGGTTCAGGCTGCGGATAAGTGGAAGGTGAAACGATTCGTCATGATTTCCACGGATAAGGCCGTCAATCCCACCAATATCATGGGAGCTACAAAGCGTATCTGCGAGATGATTATCCAGACTTACGATAAACATTCGGACACGGAATTCGTGGCAGTGCGTTTCGGCAATGTGCTGGGCAGTAACGGAAGTGTTATTCCCTTGTTCAAAAAACAGATTGCAGAAGGCGGTCCGGTGACGGTGACGGATCCGAATATTATTCGTTATTTTATGACCATTCCCGAAGCGGTATCTCTGGTGCTGCAGGCAGGGGCCTATGCAAAAGGCGGCGAAATATTTGTGCTTGATATGGGAGAGCCGGTGCGCATCCTGGATCTGGCCCAGAACCTGATCAAGCTCTCCGGCTACCGGGTAGGGGAAGACATTGAGATAAAATTCACCGGACTGCGGCCCGGGGAGAAGCTATATGAAGAGATGCTGATGGCGGAAGAGGGAATGCAGGAGACTGCCAACAAAATGATCCATATCGGGCAGCCTATTCAGCTCAATGAAGAGAAATTCCTGAAACAGTTGGAGGAGCTGAAGGAGTATGTGGAACAGGAGCCGGATGATATCAGGGAGTATATTAAGCGGATCGTTCCGACTTATGTGCCGAAGGAAGGGTGAGAGAATTGTAAAATTTTTTCCTGACTTCTTTGAAATTTTAGGCGATAGTATATTGTAAAGTTGGGAAGAATTTGATATAATCTTTAAATAAAGTATCATATTCGGGGTAGAAAGAAAGCGCAGACACATACAAAAGATAAAGCTGCCCTGAATGTGATTCTTTATGATTGTGGTCTGCAGTGAGAGTGGTTTCTGGTGATTCTATTTTGAATATGCGTTTATTTTCAAAGCCGTTGCAGAATTATCAGAAGGCAGTGTGGATCACATGTAAAAGCAGACTCTGGATGCCATAGAAATACTGGCTTTCTGGGGGAGTGGAGAAATGGAATCAGCGCACTGTTCGAAGATTGAAGGCATCAGGCATATCTAGAAAACAAAACGATTAAGCAAATATTTATCTGAAAAATAATTCGCGGTAGATCCTGCCAAATGAAATCCAACAAAGTAATATTTTTCTCATTGATTCTTGATTGAGTAAATTTGTATGATATGGTAAACTATATAAAAGGAGCAGCGCCAAATGGAAGAGATAAGGGTAACCAACACCCCATACGACGATGTATTCCGTACATTGCTGAACGACTGCAGTGCTCTGATTCTTCCCATGCTAAACGAAGTGTTCGGGGAGCATTATTCAGGGCGGGAGAAAATTACTTTCTCCCCGAATGAACATTTTCTGAATCAGCAGGGTGGAAATGAGGATGAACGGATTACGGACACGAGTTTTAAGGTAGAAGGGGAGGAAACAAAAAAGTACCACATGGAATGCCAGAGCAGCACTGATAACAGTATGCTTGTCAGGTTTTTCGAATATGATACGCAGATTGCCTTGGACGAAGGGGAAATCAAGGGAAATGTCCTTACGGTGACATTGCCCCATTCGGCAGTGTTGTTTCTGAGGCATTCCCCGTCAACCCCGGAGAGACTGAAAACCAGAGTGGTGACGCCAGGCGGAACGGTGGAATATGATATTCGTGTGATGAAGTCCCGGCAGTATGGTTTAGAAGAAATTTTCGGGAAGGGGCTGCTGCTATTGATTCCTTTTTATATTTTCTCCCACGAAGCGCGGTTTGAGGAATATGAAAAAGACGAGACAAAACGGGAAACACTCCAGGAGGAGTATGAGCAGATAAAAAACAGGCTGGAAGAACTTTCAATTCAGGGAACTATCAGCGAATATACAAAATGTACCATTATTGATATGTCGAATAAAGTTTTGGAACATATTGCCGCGAAGTTTGAGTCTGTCAGGGAAGGAGTGAGAGCGGTTATGGGAGGAAGAGTGTTAGAGTATGAAGCAAAAAAGATTAAAAGAGAAGGGATAGAACAAGGGATAGAGCAGGGAATAGAGCAGGGAATAGAGGGAACAGTTTCCATATTAAAAAGTTTGGGGATTCCGTTACAGACAATTCAGGCTCAGATTCAGGAGCAATATCATCTGAGCCCGGAAATTTCAAAAAAATATTTGTGAGATTTTATTCAAATTTATTCAAGTTTTATTATTTTTTCCTTGCGTAATTTTAGAAGGTGGTATATACTAGTAGGAGTCGACGGCTGAATTAGGAAAGTGAAAGCTGTTGAACCGAGTGAGACAGTTAGATATTCGGAAATGAAAGCCGGATAGAAGGCTGCGAATCGGAATAAATTCTTAAAGTCAGGTTATTCTGCCGGATTTTTGGGAATGCTTTATGAAGTTTCAAATTTTCGTGCGGCGAAAGTGAAGCCGCATATCAGGAGTACCTTCCGGGAAGCCCCCGCAGCGTGGGCACTCGGGCATCCCGGGGTATGACATATCGGGCGCATGGGGAGACTTTCTTTTTTGCTTGGGCGGACAGGCTGGGAGAAGGTGGACTTGGATGCGAAGTTAGTTATGCGGGCAGATGGCGAGAGGATATGGCTGCCGGGGGATGAGCGAAGCTATGCCCTGTGTTCTGGAAAAGGACGTGGGCAGACGGATGGATTTTGCCGGTGCGGACAGCGTAATGATGAACCCCGCCTTGGACGAAGGGTATGGCAGTTGAGTGATTTGGCTGGCATGACGGCGAAGCTATGCTCTGGGCAGGGAATGCGGCGGTTGGCTATTTTGCCGGCGTGAGGGTGAAGCTGCCTCCTGGCCTAAGCTTGCGGTAGTTGGTTTTGCTGGCGCGTAATGGAGCTGTGCCCTGGGCAAAGAATGCGGCGGTTAGCCGGTTTGACCGGCGTAAGGGCAAAATTATGCTCTGGATGAGAACATGATACCGACAGATTTGTCAGGCATAATACCGAATATTCCAGGGATATAAAGTTTATGTCTGAGACGGGCATGTCAGCGAAATAATGTTGGAGCTGTCTGACACTGCATCCTTCTCAAATGCACCCCGATATGCCATACCCCGATCTTGGGGAGGAGCAGTCATGGAACCCAGTTCTGCCGAACAAAAACAGGAAGCCCTGTACTACGTGGTCCAGGTAGCGCCCGGTGGGGAAGCCCGTACAGAGGCCCTCATCCATGCAAAGGTGGAAGAAAGTTTATACGGCCGCTGCTTCCATCCCCTCCGCCATGTAAGGAAAAAATTCCGCGGGGAATGGCGTGACCTGCATGAAAAACTGATTCCGGGCTATGTGTTCCTGACCAGCGGCTGCATTGAAGAACTTTATATGGGCCTGAGGAAGGTGCCTGCTTTCACCAGGCTTCTGGGAAAGGGAGGCAGGGATTTGTTCATACCGCTGTCCGCCAAAGAGGCCGCCTGGCTGGAAAAGATCACTGCAGGCGGGACGGAAGCCGGGCTTTCTCAGGTGGCAGTATCCGAGGGGGATCAGGTGACAATCCTGTCAGGGCCGTTGAAAAGCCTGGAAGGAAGAATTAAGAAGGTTCATTTGCACCGAAGGGTTGCGGAGGTGGAAGTGGACTTTATGGGCAGGAAAACGGTGATTCATTTGGGGATTGAGTTGGTGGGGAAGGACGGAGGGTGTACTTGACTCTTCCGGGAAATTGGAACGTCATAGTAAGACAAAGGAAAAAGGCGTGTCGGTTACACTGGTTTTAAAACAGGGGATACTTCGTTATGGAACCTGTTTTAAAGAATGTACGGCTATGGATTTTTGTAGTTGAATCTTCCACGGGGGCATTCCCCACAGTTTGATGCGGCCCCAATTTTACCGAGCAAAGTGAGGTTGGGGTTAATACTCCGCTACTCGCTGCGGGGAAGTTCATTTTTGAGATATTACGAGACATATATTTTTAGACGAGTTAAGTATAGAGATAAATTTCGTTTACCCTATAGCGAAGTTAAGAAAACAGCTTGTGGAATATTCTGCAGGCTGGTTTTTTATGTGTTCGGAAGGTACCCAAAGGGAATTTAACGGCCGGGGCTGATGGTGTCCGGCACGGATTTGAGGAGCCGGGAGTCCCTCTGCTTGAATGTAGTGGCCTGCCTGGGGAAGATCACTGCGAACGGAATTGCGGACCGCAGGCCAAACAGCAGAGAAAGACATTCGAGGATGGTACAGAATCCAACTTATAAAAAGAAAGAATTTATAGATAAACCAGGAGTTTTCATATGGATTTCAGATCAGATCCCAGGTTCAGCGGGATAGAACCCTTCAGGGACAAAGTTTGGCTGAGCAGCCCCACCATGCATGGGGAAGAACTGCAGTATGTAACGCAGGCCTACGAGACCAACTGGATGAGCACAGTAGGCGAAAATATCGATGAACTGGAACGGGCGGCAAAGGAATATACCGGTGCGGAACATACCGTTGCCTTAAGCTGCGGTACCGCGGCCCTTCACCTGGCGGTAAAGCTGGCGGCAGAGAGGCTCTACAACAGCAGCTCCGGCATTTCCATGCCCGACGGGCTGGGCAGAGGTGGAAGCCTTCACGGGCGCAGGGTATTCTGCTCCGACATGACTTTCAGCGCCACTGTGAATCCGGTAGTCTACGAGGGCGGCGAACCGGTTTTCATTGACACGGAATACGATACCTGGAACATGTCTCCGGAAGCACTGGAACAGGCATTCCGGCTCTATCCCGATGTAAAGCTGGTGGTTGCCGCCCATCTGTATGGTGTTCCCGGAAAGATTGAACAAATCCGTGCCCTGTGCGATGCCCATGGCGCATTGCTGATCGAGGATGCGGCGGAATCCCTGGGAGCCACTTATAAAGGCAGCCAGACAGGCACTTTCGGGGACTATGGCGTCATCAGCTTCAACGGTAATAAGATTATCACCGGCTCTGCGGGAGGGATGCTGCTGTGCCACACCAAGGCGGATGCGGACAAGGCCCGGAAATGGTCCACCCAGAGCAGGGAAGCCGCTCCCTGGTACCAGCATGAGGAACTGGGCTACAACTACCGGATCTCCAACGTGGTAGCGGGCGTGGTCCGGGGACAATGGGAGCATCTGCAGGAACATATCCGGGCCAAACGCAAAATCTATGAGCGCTATAAAAAAGGATTTGCAGATCTGCCTGCCGATATGAACTCCTTTGATGAGACAGACAGTGTGCCCAACTTCTGGCTAAGCTGCCTCCTGATGCATCCCCGGGCCCTGTGCGAAAGCCAACGTTCGGACCGTGCAGCCCTTTATGCCTCCGCTCCAGGCAAGACATGCCCGGCGGAAATACTTGGGGCGTTAAGCGCCTTCAACGCAGAAGCGAGGCCCATCTGGAAGCCCATGCATCTGCAGCCCATTTACAGGAACAATGCCTTCATTACAGTAAACGGAAACGGGCGCGGGAACTCCAACGCGTATATTGCAGGCGGGAAAAATGCGGATGTGGGGGAGGATATCTTCACACGGGGTGTCTGCCTGCCATCGGATATCAAGATGACGGAAGATGTGCAGGATGGCGTTATTGAGATTGTACGGCGGTGTTTTGAATAAAGCTTGGAGAGCAGGATGAAAAAGGGATGGAAATTCCTGGCGGCTGCCCTTACTGGGGCCTTGGCAGGAGCGAGCATATATAAGATTACAGGGAAAAGACAGAAAAAAGCCCAAAAGACAGGACGCCACATTCCTTATGGGCCATATGAAGCCGCTATAAAACGGCCGCTGGACTGTATATTGGCAACAGGCGCTGTCCTGCTGTTAAGTCCGGTTATTCTGGTTACGGGAGTCCTTGTCCGGTTAAAGCTGGGTTCGCCCGTCCTGTTTACCCAGGAGCGTCCCGGTTTGGACGGAAAGCTGTTTAAGCTCTATAAATTCCGCACAATGACGGACAAAAGAAATGCGGAGGGAGAGCTGCTGCCGGATGAAGAACGGCTCACCCCATTCGGTCAGAAGCTCCGAAGTACATCGCTGGATGAACTGCCTGAATTGATTAATATCATGAAAGGGGATATGGCGATTGTCGGGCCCAGACCGTTGCTGGCCGAATATATGCCATTGTATACAAAACGGCAGGCAAAACGGCATGAAGTAAGACCGGGGCTGACAGGACTGGCACAGGTTTCCGGAAGAAATGAACGTTCTTGGGAAGATCGCTTTGAAGATGATCTCAGATATGTGGAACATGTAAGTTTAATACTGGATTGGAAGATTATAGGTAAAACACTGGGAGTTGTGCTGAGACATGAGGGCATATCTTCCAATACTTCGGCAACGATGGAGAAATTTACAGGTTAGAAAGAGGTAATGTATGGGATGGACAGGCTTATTATCATAGGCGCATCCGGACATGGGAAAGTATGTGCTGATATCGCAGAAAAAAACGGTTATAGAGATATTTTCTTTTTAGACGATGACAGAGAGCTTAGATTCTGTGCCGGCCATAAAGTGGTTGGTGTAACGGCAGAATTTGAAAAGTATCTGGATTCAGCAGATTTTTTTATTGCTATCGGGAATTCCCGGATCCGACAAAGAATTACAGAAGAAGTAGAATCTGCCGGCGGCAATCTGATTACGTTGGTTCACCCAGGAGCGGTGATTGAGAAGAATGTGCTCATAGGTACAGGATCAGTGGTGATGGCAGGAGTAGTCATCAATTCCGAAACTACAGTGGGCAAAGGCGGGATCATAAATACCTCATCCTCCGTAGACCATGACTGCAGACTGGGTGATTATGTGCATGTGGCAGTAGGGGCCCACCTGGCAGGAGCCGTGAGTGTTGGGAACCACACATGGATTGGGGCAGGGGCTATTGTAAGCAATAATATACGGATTTGTGATGGATGTATGATTGGCGCCGGGGCTGTGGTGGTTCGTGATATTGAGATATCCGGTACTTATATGGGGGTTCCGGCAGGTATACACTAACTAGATATGATGAAGTATTTGAGGTGTAATATTTTATATAAATGAAAATATTAATATTGACAAATAGTGATCTGGGCTTGTACAAATTTAGAAAAGAATTACTCCAATGTTTAATAAATCAAGGTAATGAGGTGTTTATCTCCCTTCCTGATGGAAAGTTTGTTCAATCCATGGTGGCGATGGGATGTCACTTTATTCCAACCTCTCTTGAACGCCGGGGAATGAATCCACTTAAAGATTTGATCTTACTGCTTCAATATAAAAAAATACTTCAAAAAATAGAACCAGATGTAGTTCTGACTTATACGATTAAACCTAATATATATGGCGGGATAGTTTGTCGTATTTGTAGAGTAAAATATATAGAGAATATAACCGGACTTGGGACAGCGATCGAAAGTGAGGGAGCATTGTCCAAAGTCCTTTTATTATTGTACAAAATAGGATTAAAAGGGGCTGCACAAGTCTTTTTTCAAAATAAAAGGAATCAGAAGTTTTTTAAGGTAAAAGGCATTATAAAAAAAAGTAAATTAATTCCTGGCTCAGGAGTTAATTTGCAGGAGCATTGCTATGAGGAATATCCGGATACTGATGAGGTTCGCTTCCTGTTTATAGGACGGATAATGAGAGATAAAGGCATAGATGAATTGTTAATATGCGCCAAATATATAAGTAAAAAATATAAGAATGTTTATTTTGATTTAATCGGTGATTATGATGAAGAAAAATATCGCGATGAAATAGCTTTTTTAGAAAAAACGGGTACTATTAAATATCTCGGTTCACAGGATAATGTGCATGCGTTTATTCGAAGCCATCATGCAGTTGTTTTGCCGTCATATCACGAAGGTTTATCTAACGTATTGCTGGAAGCTGCTGCTTGCGGAAGGCCGGTATTGGCAACGTTGGTTCCTGGCTGTCGGGAAGCATTTGCAGATGGAATTTCAGGGATTGGTTTTTCAGCTAAAAGCAGTGATGCATTAATCAGAGCGGTAGAAAAATTTATAAGTTTATCATATGAAAAACGAAAGGAAATGGGAGTCCGCGGAAGAGAAAAGATGGTACAAGAATTTGACCGTAGACTGGTCATAAGTGCTTATATGGATGAAATTTGTAAAAGTGAGGAGAAAAATAAAGTATGAGCTTATATGAAAAAATTGTCAGTAAAGAAGAGAAAATAAGCCTGGTAGGTCTCGGCTACGTCGGGATGCCTATCGCTGTGGAATTTGCCAAGCGCGGAGTGGAAGTCATCGGCTTCGATCTGAACGCCGCTAAGATTGAGACTTACAAGTCTGGCATTGACCCAACAAAGGAAGTTGGAGATGATGTGATCAAAAGTACAACGGTAGAATTTACTTCCAATGAAGAGGATCTGCGTCGGGCAAAATTTCATATCGTGGCGGTTCCCACGCCGGTCAATGATGACCACACGCCAGATTTGACTCCGGTAGAAGGAGCAAGTGAAATATTAGGCAGAAATCTGACGAAGGGTTCTGTGGTAGTATTTGAGTCAACCGTATATCCAGGGGTGACAGAGGATATTTGTGTTCCGATTCTTGAGAAAGAATCTGGATTAAAATGCGGTGTGGATTTCAAAATCGGATATTCACCGGAGCGAATTAATCCAGGCGATAAAGTACATAGACTTTCGACCATTACAAAGATTGTTTCCGGTATGGATGAAGAAACACTGGATACTGTGGCTAAGGTGTATGAGATCGTAGTGGACGCTGGTGTCCATAGAGCAGAGTCAATAAGAGTAGCCGAGGCAGCAAAGGTTATTGAAAACAGCCAGCGGGATATCAATATTGCTTTTATGAATGAACTGTCTATCATTTTCAATAAAATGGGTATAGATACAAAAGCTGTTCTTGAGGCAGCGGGAACGAAGTGGAATTTTCTGAAATTCTATCCTGGTCTTGTGGGCGGTCATTGCATTGGTGTGGATCCCTATTATCTGACTTATAAGGCAGAGGAATTGGGCTATCACAGTCAGATTATTCTGTCCGGAAGAAGAATTAACGATGATATGGGTAAGTTTGTAGCAGAAAATGTAGTGAAAAATATAATTGCTGCGGACAAAGCCGTGAGAGGCGCAAGGGTTGCAATCCTAGGATTTACCTTTAAGGAAAATTGCCCGGATACCCGCAACACGAAGGTCATTGATATCGTGAAGGAACTACAGGAGTATGGTATCAATCCGCTAATCACCGATCCTGCGGCAGATGCTGATGAAGCGAAGCGATTATATGACGTAGAATTCGTGGATATAGCAGCGATTAAAGATATGGACGCAGTAGTTCTGGCAGTGGCTCACGCTGAGTTCTCCACTTTTACTATGGAGCAGCTGGACAAGCTCTTCGGTGAAGGTAAAAAAGTACTGCTGGATCTGAAAGGGATGCTAAACCGTAAAGAATATGAGAAAGCTGGGTACAGCTATTGGAGGTTATAAATATGGGATATCAGAACATAAAGTTCCCAGAGGGGAGCACTTTTCTGGTCACAGGAGGCGCTGGATTCATCGGTTCAAATCTATGTGAAACGATTTTAAACCTTGGTTACAAAGTGCGCTGTCTGGACGATCTGTCCACAGGAAAGCAGGAGAACGTGGAGATGTTCTTAGCTAACCCCCAATATACATTCTTCAAGGGAGACATCAAAGATTTAGATTTTTGTCTGAAAGTCTGTAAGGATGTGGATTATGTTCTTCACCAAGCAGCTTGGGGTTCTGTTCCACGTTCAATTGAAATGCCTCTGTTTTACTGCGCGAATAATATCTGTGGGACTCTAAACATGATGGAAGCAGCCAGGCAGAATGATGTGAAGAAGTTTGTCTATGCTTCGAGCAGCAGCGTGTACGGAGATGAACCAAACCTTCCTAAGATAGAAGGGCGGGAGGGTGATCTTCTCTCACCATATGCATTGACCAAGAGTTGTGATGAGGAGTGGGCAAAACAGTACACCAGGCATTATGGCCTGGATACCTACGGACTACGTTATTTCAATGTGTTTGGAAGACGACAGGATCCCGATGGTGCTTATGCTGCTGTTATACCCAAATTCATCAAACAGCTGCTGGCGAAAGAGCAACCTACCATCAACGGGGATGGAAAGCAGAGCAGGGATTTTACTTATATAGAGAATGTCATTGAAGCAAACCTGAAAGCCTGCCTGGCTTCTCATGAAGCAGCGGGAGAAGCGTTCAATATCGCATATGGCGGGAGGGAATATTTGATTGATATCTATTACGGACTGACCAAAGCACTCGGAGTGGATATCGAACCGAAGTATGGTCCTGACAGAGCTGGTGATATCAAACATAGTAATGCCGATATTAGTAAGGCGAAAGAGATGCTACAGTATGATCCAGAGTGGAGTTTTGAGAGAGGGATAAAAGCGGCAATTGAGTGGTATAGGGAGAACTTGTAACTATTATAGGGAGAGCATGATTTGTATTAGCAAAATAAGGGAATCAGACATATTCTAAATTATTCTAAATAGAAAGAGTAAGTGGACGATGGGGAAAAAGGTAACACATATCATTACTGGATTAGGAAAGGGTGGTGCTGAGACCATGCTTTACCAGGTCATTAAGTTCCGTACAGTTCAATCTTTGGAGTATAAAGTGATAAGCTTGGGAGGATCATCCTACTATGAGAATATACTTAGAAAGTTGGGTATTCCCGTGGAGATCTACCCTATCAAAAGGACCCCTTTTTCCTCCATGCACCATATCATAGAAAGTGTAAAAGGAAGCGATGTGCTCTGTTGTTGGATGATGCACGCAAATTTGGTGGGTTTTATTGCAGCAAAATTTGCTGATGTCAGGCATATTATCTGGTGCGTAAGACACAGCAACACAGGAGGGAATTTCCTGAAAACACGAACTGTCCGGATTGATTCTATTTGTGCCAGGCTTAGTAGTAAAGTGAATACTATAACTTATAATGGGAACCGGTCCAGAAATGAGTATGAAAAGCTAGGGTTTTGTAAGGAGAAAGGAATTGTTCTGGACAATGGGTGCGACTGCGAGGAATATGCGCCGAATTCTGAAGCCAGAGGAATACTCTTTAAGGAACTGGGAATTAGTTCGGATAAAAAGATAATTCTTTCGGTCACAAAAAACGATCCAATCAAAGACATTCCGACATTTATCCGTGCTTTTGCAGTTTTCCGTAAACGCTATCCGGAAACAGTTGCTGTCATGTGTGGAAATAAAATTGAAGAGACTGAGCAGTTGCTAAGTCTTTGCCAAGAGGTACGGCTAAAGCCTCAAGAGGACATCTTTTTCCTGGGACTTAGACATGATGTTCCAATTCTCCTTGCTGCCTGTGATATTTATGTATTACATTCTGCCGGTGAGGCGTTTCCAAATACGCTCTTACAGGCTATGTCCTCATCCTGCCTTTGCATTGCTACAGATGTGGGAGATGCCCGAAGAATAATGGGAAATGACAGGTTTATTATTACCCCTCAGGCACCGGAGGCAATGGCCATGAAAATGGAAGAAATCTTCGCCATGCCTAATGAGGAACAGGAGAGTGTTAAAGCCAGGAACCGCAGGCGAGTGCAGAAGTATTATGATATAAGGGATATTGTCAAAAAATATGAAGAACTATATACATGAAAATAAAGGCAACAATATGAAAGAATCTATGGAAGGTTTAATATGCTGACTATAATCTTTTTCTTAATAATCATGCTGGGCCTACTAATTAATAAATCAAAACTCATAAGAAAGTTGCAATATATTTGCATATTTATTGTTTTTGTTTTTAATAGCTGGAGCCAGGATGATGCCACTTATCAAAGAATATATACAGGATATTATGGAAAATCGCATGAACCGGGTTTTGATTTTATATGTAAATTATGCTTTGATAGTGGAATTTCCTATGAAACATTTAAAATAGTTTACGTATCGGTTGCCGTTTTTTTACTTTTGTTTGCTCTGAATAAGATATTTAAGGAGTCCGGTAATGACGCTTATTCATTGATATTACTATATCCTTTACTTCCATTAGTAGAACTGTTGCGTCAACTATTGGCTATCGCAATAATTACTTGTGGAATAGCATGGTATTTTTCGCGTGAAAAGGAAAACATAAAAAATAAAATAATTTTAGCATTAATTATTTTTTTGGGCGCGACGTTCCACTATTCTGTTTTGTTTTTTTTGATTTTGTTATTAATTAGTGAAAAAACACCTCAAAAAAATACCTATATACAAATTATAGTAATCACATTGGTATCTATATTTATATTTAATGCTTCTCTTTTTAGAACATTTTTAAGATTATTATTTGCCTCTGACAAAGTTTCAAGTTGGTTCGATTCTGCAAATAGAATAGGACTGGGAATATTTATAGTTTTTGCATTTCACATAATATCATTTTTTATTTATGATTTTACTTATAGAGCATATTTTGCTAAAGTGAATAACAATGATGGGACAACAGAAAGCGTAAAAAGATTATCAAAAAGAATATACTCATTGAATGTATATTCATTTATGCTTTTTGGATTTTATACTTATAATATGGAGTTTTTTTCAAGACTGTATATCGTTATACTAATATTAAACTGTTTCCATATATCTGTAATGGCAAAAAAAGTTAAAACAAATAATATGCTCATACTCAGAAGCTTCCAGCTGGCATTTCATATTACAATGTTTGTATTTTTCTGTCGACCATTTAACGACTCAGGAATTATGTCAATGATATTGAGGAATAATTCATTGTTCCCATAGTGTTAATTGAGAGACCTAACATAATTAATATTGCTTTGTAGACTTGGTAAACCAGAGGATTCAAAATGGATGATGATAAAAGTTTCTATTTTCTAACACTTGAAAGCAAAGAAACAGAATTTTTATATTCTGGGTTTAAGCATATATCTAATGGTCAAATGCTTGTGATTAATCATGGAAAATTTATTAACCGAATCACTCGGCATATTATTAGGATGTATGCTCAAGACGAGAAACTTGGAATACTTGCAAAAGCGCTTACAAAAAGAATTGTTCAAGGTCAAGTTATAAATAAAATTTCTAATGTTTATGGCAAAAAATGTATTTTTATAGTATATGCCCGGGTATATGAGAGTTTAGGCAGAACATTGACCGACGAACTTAGAAAAGTTTTTCCTGATGCTGTCTATTGTGTATATTTTGCTGACCTGCAAAGACGTTTCTCAATTAACTTAGAAAGTTATAAACGAGATTTTGATTATCTGTTTAATTTTGATAAAAAACAGGCGGAACAATATAACCTTCATTATCTACTGGAACCATTTACATATATGCCAATGAATGAATCGAAGATTACCCCTATTTATGATGTCACATATGTGGGCAGAGTAAAAAATGATATGAAGCGATACAATGAAATAATGAGAGTATATAAAGAATGTAGAGCGGCAGGGTTAAAATGCGATTTTCATATTGTAGATGCCCCCCGGAAATTACAGCAATATGCAGGAGAAATCGAATATAACAAATTCATGAGATTTGACGAAATAATTGAACATGTCATTCTATCCCGTGCTGTTTTAGAAATACTACAAACCGATGAATATTCGCCTACAACTCGTTACACAGAGGCTTGTCTTTATGGTAGAAATTTAATTACAAATTGTGAAGGTATAAAAGATAAATTTTATAAAAACGAAAGCAATATATTTGTTCTTGATGAATCTACATCAATAAATGCTCCCTGGATTAAAGAAACGCATGAAGTCAACAAGGGTGATTATATAACAATGTTTTCTATTGAAAGTTTTATTGCATCTATTGAAAAAGTTATTAAAGAGGCAGACAAGTAATATTTTAATATGGAGAACTTTCCTTATGTATTTGGTAAATAAATATAACGCCTTATCTCTTCCTGTAAAAGCTGCAATTTGGTTTATTGTGGTAAACTTTTTTACAAAAGGTGTAAACTTTATTACAGTTCCCATTTTTACACATTATATGTCAACAGAAGAATATGGAAAAGTTAGTATTTTCTTGACATACCAAGGAATACTGATCAACTTTGCAACATTTGAAATGTATTCTGGCGCATATATACGAGGAATTCTTAGATATAGAGATAATATTCTGTTTTTTACATGGTCGGAACAGTTACTCAGCACATTAATTACTATCTTTGTATTTATTTTAAGCATTCCTATAACACCATGGCTTATATCAAACGCACAAATAAATTTAAAGATTTATGTTCTAATGTACTCTTACTTTTTAGTGTTTCCAGCATATCAGTGTTGGGTAAACAGAAAGCGGTTTGATTATGATTATAAGCCAGTTGTTATTAGTGCTATATTGTATACCGTATTGTCAATACTTGTTCCGCTATTTGCAATAATTAAAGTTGAGTCAACAGCTTCAGTAAGAATAATGTTTATGCTCCTTTTTGAATCATTATTCTGCCTGCCGTTTTTTCTCCATAATGTTCATTTTGGAAAACTTTTAGCTAATAGAAAAGTACTCCGTGAACAATGGAAATTTTTAATATTATTTCAGCTTCCTTCAGTAGTTCACGCTCTATCCTATATTATACTCTCATCTATGGATAGAATAATGATTGGAAAAATGATTGGAAATTCTGAGGCAGGTATTTATTCAGTAGCTACTACTATAGCAAATGTAATTACTATTCTCTGCATTTCTGCTAATCAGGTATTGAAGCCGTGGCGATATCAAAGAATGGAAAAGCGAGAACTAACTAATATAAAAGAGATCTCCAATGTTCTCTTGGTAATATTTGGCCTGGCAATTATTCTTTGGATTCTTGTCGCTCCAGATGTTATGCGTTTTTTGTTCTCAGAAGAATACTATCAAGCTATTTGGGTTATCCCTCCGGTTTCAATATCGGTATTTTTCATTTTTCTATATTCAATGCTTGTCGATATTGAAGAGTTTTATTATAAGACTAAATATGCGATGTATGCTACTACCATAAGTGCAGTGGCAAATATTGTAATGAATTATTTTGCAATAAAAATATGGGGTTACATAGCTTGCGCATATACTACTTTGATTTGCTATGTATTTCTGGCATTACTTCATTTGTATTGGTCAACTAAAGCAGCAAAGAGTGGAGGCATACCGATTAACAGGATATTTAATGTAAAGATGATTTTCTTTTTCAGTACATTCCTATTAATTGCAGAAGTTCTAATTACAGTAACTTACAATAATAGCATTGTTAGATATTCGATCTTTTTCTTATTGATTGCCGGTTGTGCTATTAATATAAAAAAAATAATCCCTTTTTTGAAGGAGATAACAAGGAAATAACATGTTCTATTTTTACAAAGAAAAAGCAAATATGGAAATGTTGAAGGAGAAATAATAATGATTAACGTAATGCAGCCTACCCTAGGACAAGAAGAACTTGACGCAATCAAGCATGTTTTCGATTCTAACTGGATTGGAAAGGGAAAAATTGTTTCTGAGTTTGAAAAAATGTATGCAGATCATCTTGATTCAACACCGGATCGTGTGCTTTCCACTAACTGCTGTAGTGAAGGATTATTTTCTTCAATGTACCTGTGTAATATTCAACCTGGCGATGAGGTGATTGTACCCACTATCAGTTTCGTTGGTGCCGGAAATGCAGTATGTGCCAATGGATCAAATCTTGTGCTTTGTGATGTAAATCCGAGAACTTTAAATGCAAGAGCTGAAGATATTGAGAAGGTCATCACGTCGAAGACAAAAGCAATTCTTCTTCTCCATTATGGTGGAATCCCTTGTGAAATGGATAAAATTATGCCGCTTGCAGAGGCCCATGGGCTAAAAGTTATCGAAGATTGCGCAGCTGGTGTTTGTTCTCAATATAAGGGACATGCACTTGGAACAGACGGCGATATGGCCATGTGGTCTTTCGATGCCATGAAAGTTCTCGTTTGTGGAGATGGAGCCATTCTTCATTTCAAAGACCCTGAGATGCGCGAAAAAGCTGATAAGTGGCTTTATTTTGGATTGGAGGCTAAAAGCGGATATGAGAATAGTGTCGCCCAGAAGTGGTGGGAATTTGATATTTCCGCTTACGGGCATAGGGCGATTATGAATAATGTAACTGCTGCTATGGCTATAGAACAGTTCAAAAAACTCCCTATGTTCATGGAAAAAAGAGAAGCAATTCATGATGCCTATAATGAAAGTCTTAAGGATGTAGCCTGGCTTGATCTGCCACTGCCTATTGAAGAAGGCAGTCGCTCCTCTTTCTATTTTTATCATATTCAGATCAAGAACGGGAAACGTGATGAACTGGCTCGTTATCTCCGTAAGCATGATATCTATACAACATATCGTTATTTTCCGCTTCATCGTGTTCCTCATTACGGAATTGACGGCAACTTCCCTGGTGCTGATTATGCTGCAGACAATACTTTGTGCTTGCCGATACACCAGAGCCTGACCACCGATGACGTGCAGTTGATTATAGATAAGATTAAGGAATTCGGTCAGAAGTACTGCTAATTTGGTGAAACTACGAGATGAAAAATGTTATTCCTGCGAATGGAGCCGGAACATTTGGTAATTGAAAGGAGTAAAAAGATTGAAAATTTATTTAAGACCCATTACACTGGATGATGGAGCTATGATTGTTAAATGGCGTAATTCTTCTGATGTGTCTAGTCATTGCTTTGACAAAAAACCAATTACTATGAAATCAAATGAAGCGTTTTATAAAGCTTATGTTGAGACTGGAAAGTATAAACAGTTTATTGTAGAAAGGATAGAAGAAAGCTTTGGTGTATCCTCATATTCAATTGCTACTGTATATTTGAAAGATTTTGACAAGGTCAATAATCGATGTGAACTCTGCATTTTTACATCGGATGATCAGGAATGGAATACAGAAAGCCAGAGTATTGCAGTAAGGTTATTGCTTGAGAAAGCGTTTGTAGAATATGGAGTGCACAAGGTGTACACTTTTGTGTTTGCTGATAATAAAGATGAAGTAGGTTTAATGTATAATGCTGGATTATCAAAAGAGGCAGTACTCATAAAAGAAGCCTTAAACAGTGCTGGAGATTATGTTGACGTTCTTCGCATGTCTATTATGGCAGAAGATTACAAGAAGGAAGAAAAACATGAGTAACTTTACATTTAAAGAAACAAAAATTAAAGGCGTATACATAATTGATGTCAAAACTCATGGGGATAATCGCGGTTTTTTCATGGAAACTTATAAAGAAGCTGATTTTATAGCCGCCGGACTAAATTACCGCTTTGTACAGGATAATCAGAGTTCTTCCCGAAGAGGCGTTCTCCGTGGTCTGCATTTCCAGAGGAAATATCCACAGGCAAAGTTAGTCAGAGTTCTGAAAGGGGAAGTATTTGATGTTGCAGTGGATCTTCGGAGAGATTCAGAAACGTATAGTCAGTGGATAGGGGTGCTGCTTTCTGAAGAGAACCGCCGGCAGTTCATGATACCGCGCGGATTTGCACATGGCTTTGTAGTTATATCTGACCATGCGGAGTTTGCATATAAATGCGATGAAAAATATTACCCGGAGGACGAAGGCGGCATTCTTTGGAATGATCCTGATATAGCTGTAGCGTGGCCTAATGTTGGGGAGATTATTTTGAGCGAAAAGGACAAGATAAATCCAACATTGGCAGAATATAAGGTAAGGTTTTGATGTCTACAAATGATATAATTGTGATTAGTGGAACCTTTATCCGATTTTTCAACAAATTTATCCGTAAATAAATAAACAAATCCTCCTTGTTTTTATTGTACTTGAAATCTGGAGGAGAAGCAAAGAACCTTTCGTTTTATTTGGGTTAGGAGGTTTGGAAGTGAAAGAACGTAAACAACGGAATTCATCAATCGAATTGATGAAAATAATTGCGCTTTTCTTGGTGGTATTGTGCCATTCATTACCATTATATAAACTGGGCGGTTCTACCGAACTTGATGGATTCCTAAATTTAAGGCAGAGCACTTCCAATCTACAGCAATTAGTACTGATAATATTTTCACACTTGGGACAAGTAGGAAATGCTCTATTTATTGTTCCTTCAGTTTATTATTTATTAGATAGTAATGAGGTAAAGAAAAACAAGATCATACAGTATATAATGGATACCCTTATAATTTCGGTAATATATTTAGTGATTTTCAGTGTAATTCATGGAAAGCTGCCCATAACATTTATTGTAAGCTCATTGTTGCCGATCACTTTTAATTTTTACTGGTTTATAACATGCTATATTCTTTTATATGCTATTCACCCATGGTTAAATATTATAATTAAAAATCTTGAGAAGAAACAATTATTTATAGCAGACATTTGCATGTTCTTTTTGTATTGTGTTGTTTCGTTTGCGTTAGACGGCAAGTATTATTATTCTCATCTGATCGGCTTTATCGTATACTATTTTTTTGTTGCATATGTAAAATTGTATTTACCGAAATTATCAAGTGATAAAAAAGTAAATCTAAAGGTTTTTGCTGTCAGTTTATGTGGTTTTATTTTAATGATTGTAGGAATAAACTGTCTGGGTGGTCATTTTTCATTTGTATCAAGGATGGTTGGAGATATTGAAAGATTTATTAATCCCTTTATTGTAGGATTATCAATATCCACGTTTAATTTGTGTAGGTTAAAGATATGGAGAAGTGAAAAGATTAATATAATTTCGTCCACTTCTTTATTGGTATTTGTTATTAGCAACAATAATATAATCTGTTCATTTGTAAAGCCTATTTTATTTAAGAACATATATGTATATGTTTCATATAATTATATTGCGGCAATATGCGTTTTAATTGCAATTGCGACTATGGTAATAAGCGTAATAATAGCTTTAGTCTACATGAAAACAATTCAGAGACTCGTAAATCTTTGTGTCCCAAAAATAATCAATATCTGTATTTTTTTATCTAAGAAAATATACTCATATATTGTTTCTATTGAGAATAACTCTCGGGGGGGTACAGACCTTATGTAAAGATTATTCTGTATATCTGTTTGTTATGTAAAGCCTGGGCTGTCGCATCAATGATTAGGAAATCATCGATGTGACAGCCCTTTTTTAAGGATTTCGAGAATAAATCCCTCACCAGAACCACCTTTGGTATAAAATGGGTAGTATATGGTAAATAATCTGTCGACTTTCTTTGTTGCAACATTTGAGATAAAGATTGAATATATTTTCACACTTTTACAGCAACTCTAAATTCTCCTCCTACCCCGTTGACAAATCCCCCAAATATGGTAATATAATGTCAAATCATATGCTATCTTAACCACAATTGGGGATGTAAATCAAAGATTCTTTTCTAAAAATCGTTGTTTTTATACGCCGCCATACAATAAAAGCCGTGATTTGTTTACTAGTTGTAGAAATGTTTCTCTTATAGGTGTTTCATTGTCAGAAAGGATGCTGCGTTATGAAGACAGATGTAAAACTTCCTATCGGCATAGAAGACTTCGAAAAGATCCGGACAGAAGGATTCTATTATGTGGATAAAACAGAACTGATCAAAGAATTGCTGAATCACTGGGGTGAGGTAAATTTGTTTACCCGTCCCAGGAGATTTGGAAAATCCCTGAATATGAGTATGTTAAAATGCTTTCTTGAATATGGCTGCAATCCTGAGCTTTTCAAAGGTCTGGAGATTGCCAAAGACCATGAACTGTGCGAAAGATATATGGGAAAATTCCCGGTGATTTCGATTACCTTAAAGGGTGTCGGTTCCAGAGATTTCGAGGGCGCCCGTGCTATGCTGCGTTCCATCATCGGAAATGAGGCGCTTCGTTTTCTCTTCCTGCGCAATAGTGAGAAGCTGGCCGACAGCGAAAGACAGCAATTCAAACAGCTGATAACACTGGATCTGGAGAACCAGCAGGGATTCATCATGCCCCAGGAAGTCCTGATAGACAGCCTGCGGACTCTGTGTGCACTTTTGCACAAGCATTATGGTCAGAAAGTGATTCTTCTGATTGATGAATATGATGTTCCGCTGGATAAGGCGCAGCAATTTGGTTATTATGATGAAATGATTGATTTGATCCGCAGTTTGTTTGGCCAGGCCCTGAAAAGTAATTCCAGCCTGTACTTCGCCGTACTGACAGGATGTCTTCGCGTTTCCAAGGAAAGTATATTCACAGGCCTCAACAATCCCAAGATTTTTTCTATCACGAATGTCCGCTTTGATGAGCAGTTTGGATTTACCGATGAGGAAGTCGGTGCGATGCTGGAGCATTATGGATTAAGCGATAAATTGGAAACATTCAGGCGGTGGTATGGGGGATACTATTTCGGACATGCGGATATCTATTGCCCCTGGGATGTAATTAATTATGTGGATTTATTGCTTTCGGAACCTGACGCGTCTCCCAGGTCCTTCTGGATCAACACCAGCGGAAATGACGTTATCCGTCATTTTGTCAGAATGGCAAAGCCTGGCGCCAAGAAGGAAATCGAGCTTCTGGTAGCAGGTGAAAATGTTCTTAAGAAAATAAGCCAGGATCTTACTTACCGGGATCTGTACTCAGATACGAACAATCTGTGGAGCGTGCTTTTCGCAACAGGATATCTTACCCGGAGAGGTAAGGTAGAAGGAACTGTCTATCCGCTGGCCATCCCGAATCTGGAGATCAGACAGATTTTCATTGAACAGATTCTGGAATGGTTTCATGACGAAGTCGGACGTGATTCTCTACGGCTGGATGCTTTTTGTGCGGCTATCCAGAAAGGCGATGCAAGAGCTGTTGAACAGCAATTCAATATGTATCTGGCCAGAACGATCAGCATCCGGGATACAAACGTACAGAAAAATAAGAAGGAAAATTTCTATCACGGTATTTTGCTGGGGCTGCTAAGCCACCAGGAAGACTGGTACATCAGTTCCAATATGGAATCCGGAAACGGTTATAGTGATATTTTGATTGAACTGGAAGAAGAAAGCATCGGTATTGTGATCGAGGTCAAGTATCCGGACAATGGCGACTTGGAAAGTGGGAGTGATGAGGCTTTGGCTCAGATCGAAGGAAGGGGATACGATGAGAAGCTGAAGATGGACGGGATGGGGACGATATTGAAATATGGAATTGCCTGTAACCGGAAGAGATGCAGGGTGAAGGTGGATAATGGGAAGCATGCGGGGAAGTGAAATAAAAAAACGGGAATTTTATAAACAAATTTCATAAGTCTGCAGACGGCTCCATATAGTATTTTATACCATATGGAGCTGTTGCATATATGTATAAACAATGGTTTAGCGTTTATTGCATACTCAAGGCTTGTGGCAAACCCCAGTGTTACTGTTCACTCCCAATGTCAGTTAGTTAAGCATTAGGTTAGATTCTGCTATAGGGGTCTAACCTAAA
>OFHM01000358.1_pt1 | contig 40517 bp, 31 predicted proteins | sample 1521311 | NCBI WGS metagenome assembly OFHM01 (sample SAMEA3504083, study PRJEB24116) | mouse gut metagenome | biome: mouse gut; feature: mouse-associated habitat; material: faeces | place: Denmark | collected 2011 | reverse complement strand
AAGTGTGGGATGTACTGGAAGAAGTGATCAAAGAGCATCCCGTTATGCTGAACCGGGCTCCTACCCTGCATCGTCTGGGAATTCAGGCATTTGAACCGATTCTGGTGGAAGGCAAGGCCATTAAGCTGCATCCTCTGGTATGTACGGCTTTTAATGCGGACTTTGACGGAGACCAGATGGCAGTCCATCTGCCCTTGTCGGTGGAAGCACAGGCAGAGTGCCGGTTCCTGTTGTTATCTCCCAATAACCTGCTGAAGCCCTCCGACGGTGGACCTGTTGCGGTGCCTTCCCAGGATATGGTGCTTGGGATCTATTACCTGACCCAGGAGCGGCCGGGGGCCAAGGGAGAAGGAAAATGCTTTAAGAACGTAAACGAAGCAATCCTGGCTTATGAGAACGGTGAGTTAACGTTGCATTCCCGGATTAAAGTCCGTGTGGTACGGACAAATGAAGAGGGAGAAGAAGTAAAGGGCTGGATGGAATCCACTCTGGGACGCTTCCTGTTCAATGAGATTCTGCCTCAGGATCTGGGATTTGTAGACCGCAGCAATCCGGAGGACCGTCTGAAGCTGGAAGTGGATTTCCATGTGGACAAAAAGGGGCTGAAACAGATCCTGGAGAAGGTAATCAATACTCATGGGGCATCCCGTACTGCAGAAGTGCTGGATGACGTGAAGTCTATCGGCTACAAATATTCCACACAGGCCGCAATGACAGTGTCTATTTCGGATATGACTGTGCCTGAAAAGAAGCCGGAGATGCTGGCCCAGGCTCAGGCCACGGTGGATAAGATTTCCGTTAACTTCCGGAGGGGTCTGATTACCGAAGAGGAGAGATACCGTGCGGTGGTGGAGACCTGGAACGAGACGGATAAGGAACTGACAGAGGTATTGCTGGCAGGACTGGATAAGTATAATAATATCTATATGATGGCGGACTCCGGCGCCCGTGGTTCCAACCAGCAGATCAAGCAGCTGGCCGGCATGCGCGGACTGATGGCGGATACTATGGGAAGAACCATCGAACTGCCCATAAAGTCAAATTTCCGTGAGGGATTGGACGTTTTGGAGTATTTCATGTCCGCCCACGGCGCAAGAAAGGGCTTATCCGATACGGCCCTTCGTACTGCCGACTCCGGATATCTGACCAGGCGTATGGTAGATGTGTCCCAGGAGCTGAGTATCCGTGAAGTAGACTGCAGCGAAGGCAGGACGGAGATCCCCGGCATAACGGTGAAAGCCTTTATGGACGGCAAGGAGACCATTGAGAGTCTGAAGGACAGAATCACGGGAAGGTATTCCTGTGAGGATATTTATGATAAAGACGGGGAGATGATCGTAAAACACAATCACATGATTACTCCCAGCCGGGCGGCAAGGATTTTGAGCGCCGGCGTGGACGAGAAGGGGAATCCCATAGAGGCTGTGAAGATTCGTACCATTCTGACCTGCCGTTCCCATGTGGGAATCTGTGCAAAGTGTTACGGGGCCAATATGGCCACAGGCGAGGCGGTACAGGTAGGTGAGGCCGTGGGAATTATAGCGGCCCAGTCCATCGGGGAACCCGGTACACAGCTGACCATGAGAACCTTCCATGCAGGCGGTGTGGCCGGTGACGATATTACACAGGGTCTTCCCCGTGTGGAGGAGCTTTTCGAGGCCAGGAAGCCCAAGGGACTTGCTATTATCGCCGAGTTCGGCGGCAGAGCAGAGCTGCGGGATACCAAGAAAAAACGTGAAGTGCTTATCACCAACGAGGAGACCGGCGAAAATAAGGCGTATTTGATTCCCTATGGATCTCGAATCAAGGTATTGGACGGGCAGCTGTTGGAGGCAGGAGACGAGCTTACGGAAGGTAGTGTAAATCCTCATGATTTGCTGAAGATCAAGGGGATCCGTGCCGTACAGGATTATATGCTTCGTGAGGTGCAGCGTGTGTACCGTCTCCAGGGTGTGGATATCGCGGATAAGCATATTGAAGTGATCGTGCGTCAGATGTTGAAGAAGGTCCGTATCGAGAATAGCGGAGATACGGAATTCCTGCCGGGCACATTGGTGGATGTATTGGATTATGAGGATATGAACGAAGCCCTTTTTGCAGAGGGAAAGGAACTGGCAGATGGGAAGCAGGTTCTGCTGGGAATTACGAAGGCGGCACTGGCCACCAATTCTTTCCTGTCGGCAGCATCCTTCCAGGAGACTACCAAGGTGTTGACGGAGGCGGCCATCAAGGGTAAGGTGGATAATCTGATCGGTCTGAAGGAGAACGTGATTATCGGTAAGCTGATTCCGGTGGGCACCGGTATGAAACGCTACCGCAATATCCGGCTGAACACGGATGAGGTGGAAACCATCGCTTTCGATGAAGGGATGGAACATTCCATGGAAGAGAGTTATTCAGAGGAAGAGACAATAGCCTTTGATGAAGACGGTGCTTATGAGGAAAGCATGACGGAAGAGGCGGAAGCCTTTGACCGGACGCAGGATTTGGACGAAGATATGCAGCCGGATGCCCTGGAAGATCCGGATGAAATGGATGATGCCGAAATGCTGGAAGCGGATCCGGATGATGCAGAGGATTTTGCCGTAATGGGAAGCGCGGAATAAGTGCACCCTATATAATAAGAAATAAAAAACGATAAAACGTTTTACAGAGAAAGCAAGAGGGTGTGGTTGAAAAGATCAGCACCCTCTTGCTGTAATAGAATAAAGACTTCTACGCGGCAAACTTTAAAGCGAAGAGGAGCCGGCGGATTGGAGTCGGCGAAAGAAGATCGGGAATGAAGGCAATACAGGACAGAACAGCCGGACAGGACAGAGGGTTGGAGGGAGCGGAGGTAAGCTATGAAGATTCTGGTAACGGGCGTAAAGGGACAGTTGGGATATGATGTGGTAAAGGAGCTGAATGGACGGGGCATAGAGACGGTGGGCGTGGATATCGAAGAGATGGATATTACGGATCCGTTCAGTGTGGATCGTGTGATAAAGGAAGCCGCGCCGGATGCGGTGATTCACTGCGCGGCTTTCACAGCGGTGGACGCAGCCGAGGAGAATGAAGCGCTGTGCCGCAGGGTGAATGCAGAGGGACCCCGGAATATCGCAAAGGTCTGCAGAGAGCTGGATGTCAAGATGATCCAGATCAGTACGGACTATGTTTTCGGCGGGGAGGGGACTCATTTCTGGAAACCGGAGGATGCCTGTGATCCGCAGAGCGTGTATGGACGGACCAAGTATGAGGGAGAGATTGCGGTGCGGGAGATTCTGAACAAATACTTTATCGTCCGCATCGCCTGGGTCTTCGGTATCAATGGCAAAAACTTTGTCAGAACCATGCTGAACCTGGCAAAAACCCATGATACCATTCGTGTCGTCAACGATCAGTTCGGATCGCCCACCTATACCTATGATCTGGCGAAGCTGCTGGCGGATATGGTGGTTACGGACAAATACGGCGTTTATCATGCAACCAACGAAGGAATCTGTTCCTGGTATGAATTTGCCTGCACGATTTTCAAAGAGGCAGGAGTGGATGTAAAGGTAGTGCCTGTGACGACGGCAGAATATGCGGCCAAGGCAAAACGCCCGGCTAATAGCCGTATGGACAATAATAAGCTGACGGAGAACGGATTTCACAAGCTGCCTGCATGGCAGGATGCCCTGGCCAGGTATGTGCTGATGCTGAAGGCGCAGGAGGCATAATTCGGTTGTACTGCATTTCATGATAAGGAGTTGGTTGATCGATGCTGCTGAAAGTGGCGATCTGTGAGGATGACCCTACACAGGCGAAAAATGTGAGGCGTATGGTGGAAGACTGGGGAGAGGCGAGAGGACAGAAGACGACGGTCTATCCCTATGCAGGCTGTGAAGCTTTCCTTATGGACTGGATGGAGTGTATGGACTATGACCTGCTCCTGCTGGATATCGATCTGGGCGGCGGCATGAACGGTATGGAGCTGGCCAGACATATCCGGCGGAAGGATAGGGGGATTACCATCGTATTCCTCACGGGGCTGCCGGAGTACATGAGCCAGGGATATGATGTACAGGCACTTCATTTTCTGGTGAAGCCGGTGGCGGAAGGGCGGTTGCGGGATGTTTTGGACAGGGCGGCGGCAACGGTTTCGAAAAAGGAGAGTTTTCTGTTTCTGGAGACGGAAGCGGAAGCAGAGAGAATACCGATGAGCCGCATCGTCTATGCGGAAGCCTTTTCTCATACGGCAGCTTTGTACCTGACTCCGGAGAAAGCCGGGGAAAGTCTTTGTTGCCGGGAGGCGAAATTGTGCCTGGGCGATTTGGAGGAGAGACTGTCGGGTACGTTTTTTTTGCGGTGCCATCGTTCCTATCTGGTGCATTTGCCCTATGTCCGCAGGATTGACAGGAATGAGGTGTTCCTTGAGTATGGCGCTTCCGTTCCCGTGAGCAGGGGAAAGAGGGCGCAGCTGTATCAGGCGTTTCTGGAATATCACAGGGGAGCAGAAGAATCATGAGAGAAAAATCCTGCGTGAAATACAGGATGAGGAAAGGTTCGTTGGAGGAGAGGTGAGGAACAGGAGTAGGTTATGTTTGAAGGGATACACAGGCGCATTGCCGAGAGAAAACTGGGGTCCCGGCACGCCCTGATGGAAACACATTATGAGGAAGTCCAGGCAATGTACCAACAGATGCGTACCTGGCGGCATGATTTTAAGAATCATCTTCAGGTGATGAAGGCTCAGCTGGACATGGGCGAATATCAGGAGCTGTCCGAATATATCCTGAAACTGGACGAGGAGCTGGCCCGGGTCAGCAAGGTGATCGAGACAGGAAACCTGGCTTTGGATGCCATATTGAACAGCAAGATCGCCATGGTGAGGGCCAGGGGGATTGATGTGAATGTGAAAGTAGTCCTGCCGGCAAAACTGTCTGTGGCGGATTATGATCTCTGTGTGCTTCTGGGGAATCTCCTGGACAATGCCATAGAGGGGTGCGAGAGCCAGAAGGAGGGAGAAGATCGTTTTCTGCGCATTTATATCGGGATGCTGAAGGAGCAGCTTTATCTGTCTGTGGCAAATTCCCATGATATTAAAATGAAGAAGGAGGGGAGCCGCTACCGTTCCACCAAAGCGCCGGATCGGGGGCTGGGAATGCTGAGCATTGACAGCATTGCGGCCAGATATCACGGGTATGTGAACCGTCAGAGCGATGAGAGCGCTTTTGTCACGGAGGTGCTGCTGCCGCTAAAGGGGTGAGGCCGTAAAGGCGGTACTTATGAGGCTCTCAAGGTTTATATCGATCAGAATTTTGACGGGCTGAAGGAAGATATTGTCACGATGCTGGGCAACGGGCGCTGCAAAGTGAATCCCGAGAAGTTCCAGAATGATATGACGACTTTTTCATCAAAGGATGATATTTATGTATTGTTAATCCATCTGGGATATTTGACTTTTGACAAAAACACCAGTGAAGCATTTATTCCGAACCTGGAGATATCCCAGGAATTTCTGAAGGCGATGGACGGGCCGGACTGGAGCGGGATACAGCAGGCTCTCAAGCGTTCTTCTGACTTGCTGAAAACTACATGGGCTCTGGATGGGAATTCCGTGGCGGAGGGCATAGCTGCTATCCATGACGAGACGGCATCGATTTTGAAGTATAATGATGAAAATTCATTGAAATGTACTGTGCTCGTGGCTTACTACAGTACCAGAGCCTATTATCTGCCGCCTAATCTGGAACTGCCTTCGGAGAAAGGGTATGCCGATATTGTCTATTTGCCCAGGAAAAATACGGATCATCCGGCGCTGCTGATTGAACTGAAGTGGAATCATTCCGGACAGGGCGCCATCATGCAGATCAAAGAGAAGCATTACGCCCAATGGGTGAAAGAATATACCGGCGATATTTTATTGGTCGGGATAAATTATGACGAGGATGAGGGGCACGAATGTCTGATAGAGAGGTATAAAATGCAGTAAGGGACATTCATAGAATAAAAGTGGACCATAGAGTAAAGAGCATTTCATAAAGTAAGAGCATTCCGAATTATTTGAACAGGTCTGATGAAACGGAGCTGCTGTAAGCGAAGTGGCATTTTGTATAAGGCATTGGTGGGTTTTGTATGCCTTCGCTACGGCACCTCCCTTTTTTACAATTCGCGTTTCCACGCATACCATTCAGGGAAAAATCCACAAAAACGAAAAGAATAATGTAAAATAAAGGCAGTGGCAGACAATCCGCAGGGCCGGCGCTCCATACAGGACGGATTCCTCCAATTTTCCAGGGCTGTACAGGTTCCTGATCCACTGGCTGGAGCGGGCTGTCACCCATGCGGATATATGCTGCCAGACAGGCAAAGGGTTTTATATGGCGAGGAGGGAGCATTGATGTGAATAAAGAAGAGTTAAACGAAAAGACAACTAAGAAAGAAACGGAACACAGTCTCATCAGCAATTACTGGTTTCTCTATAAAGGATTTTTCAGGAACAGCAGATGGAATATCCTTTTTACTGCCATGATCATAATCGGGGGACTGGCATCCACCTATTTGGGACTGTATATTCCGAAAACAGCGGTAGCCCTGGTGGCGGAGAAGGCTTCGGTAGGAAGGCTGGTGGGGACGCTGTTTGGGATGGAGCTGATCTTTTACCTGTTTTGGCAGAGCCAGTCCGTGGGGGATTATCTGATCAGCAACCCAGGCCTGAAATACCGGCATGTGCTGGAGGAGCGGATCCTGGAGAAAATCTGCCGCACCCCCTACAGCAATCTGGAGGATTCCGAGTACAAGAAGATGATCAGCCAGGCCCAGCAGCTTTATTATCATTGGGACAGAGATGCCAGGACATGTATCTGGGATTCCCTTTATCTGCTGCATCTGCTGATCACAATCCCTGTCACATCCGGGCTGTTGGTCACGCTGCACCCTGCGGTAATCCTGGTGATGGCAGCGGGAACCTGGCTGCAGTATCAGGCAGGAAAGCGTTCCCTTGCCTGGGAGAAGAAGCACAGGGACACCTGGATTCCCCTGGAGCGGAAGAGCAGCTATATCTCCGAGCGGATGGGAAATTTCTCCTATGTGAAGGATATGAGGCTGTACGCGGCGGACCGTTGGCTTCTGCCCAAGTATAAGGGGCTGCTGGGGGAGCGCAGGAGATGGAAGAAAAAGCAGCGCCTCCAGGCGGCATCCATGGGGCTTTTGGGTAAGCTTGTAGAGATGATAAAACAGGCGTTTGTATACGGTTTCCTGATCTGGGGTGTACTGGAAGGACGGGTGAAGCCGGATGATTTCGTCCTGTATGTGGGGCTGGCGCTGAGTCTGAGTTATACGCTGTCGAATGTTTCCGGAGCGCTGAGGGATGTTCGGGAAGACGAATTATCTATTGCAGATTACCGTAAAATGATGGAGCGCCCGGATACGCGCAGGAGCGAAGAGCCTGAAGAACGGAAAGGCGACTTCGGGGAAAGATCGCCTGAGGTCCGGACGGACAGCTCTATTCCTTATGGATCGGCAGGGGAGTTCTCCCGGATTCCCGAAGGACAGGCTCCCGGCATTACCTTTTCCCACGTATCATTCCGGTATTACGGAGCCCGGGAGGACGCGCTTAAGGATGTGGACATTACCATCCGCCCGGGGGAGAAAATCGCCCTGGTGGGGCTCAACGGCGCGGGCAAGACAACCCTGATCAAGCTGCTCTGCGGCATGTATGAGCCTACGGAGGGAGAAATTTTGCTGGACGGAAAAACGTCAACCAGATGGAGCCTGGAAGAATGGTATCAGATGTTCTCAGTGGTATTTCAGGATACGGGGGTGCTTCCTGCCACTATTTTAGAGAATGTAGCGGCCTGTGCCCCGGAGGAGGCGGATCGGAAGCGGGTGCGGGAGTGTCTGGATCAGGCCGGACTTTTGGAGAAGGTAGAGAGTCTGCCCCACGGTATGGATACCTATGTGCAGAAGGAGATATTTCGGGAAGGAGTGAACTTGTCCGGCGGGGAGACGCAAAAGCTTCTTCTGGCCAGAGCCATTTACCGGGAGGTGCCCATCCTGGTGCTGGATGAGCCTACGGCAGCCCTGGATGCCATTGCGGAAAACCAGCTTTATCAGAAATATAACGAGCTGACCAGGGGCAGGACATCCCTGTTTATCTCCCACCGGCTGGCAAGCACGAGGTTCTGTGACAGGATCATAATGCTGGAGGGCGGCCATGTCGTGGAGCAGGGCAGCCATGAGGAACTGATGGAGAAAAAGGGTATTTATTATCAGCTGTTCCAGGTTCAGAGCCATTATTATCAGAAGGACAGGGCGGAAGGGTTTTCATCTCAGATGGATCCCGCATGGGAGGTGAGCGGTTATGTCAGTAACTGAGAAGAAGGAAAAAGGGAAGATCAGGAAAATCTTGCGGATCTATAAGCGGGCGTTCGGGATTCTGCACAGGGAATTCGGCGGCTACATGGGAGCGGCAATTATGGAGTGGGTGATATGGACCTGCAGGCCTTATTGGTCTATCTGGTTTTCGGCAAGGCTTCTGGACGAGATGTTTGGAAACAGGTCTGCCGAGACACTGATTCTGTATGCGGCGCTGCTTCTCGGCGGTACGCTGGTGTTGGATTTTTGCGGGGAATTTCTTGGAGTCCTGGCGGATCACAAGAGGTTCGAGTTTGGGGAGAAGCAGAATATGATCTTTGCCAGAAAGATGATGGAGCTGGACTACGGCCTGTTGGAGGAGGAGAAGACCCACATGCTTTTGAAACGGGTGGTGCGCGAAACCTTTAATGACGGGAAAAATCTGGAGGCCATACGGAGATGTCTGCCGGAACTTTTAAGCAGCTTTGTGGGGATGGGACTGTCTGTTGCCATGGTGTGGGAGCTTTTGTTGAGGACGCGTGATTACGGGCTCTTCACAGTGCTTTTCGTGGTGCTGGCGGCTTTGGGGATCTGGATCAGCGGAAGATGCACGGCTGCCAGCAACAGGGCTGCATTGGAGAAAGACCGGACTATCAGCGAGAACTGCGTTCAGAGGGACTGCTATCTGGATTATTTTAATCAGTACGAGAGAGGGAAGGAGATCCGCATCTTCCGGATTGGCAGACTGATGATCGACAGGCTGCTGGCAACCCATCATTTTAACGACAGGGCGTTGGACAGGTGTGCCTGTAAAACCGTTCCCCTAAACGTAATCTCCGGATTTACCCAGAAGTTCACAGTGGCCCTGACCTATTGTCTGACAGGTTTCGCGGCGCTTATGGGGCGGATTACGGTGGGTGGCATGACCCAGTACACCCAGAGCATTGACCGGTTTATCCAAAATATGAAATCCTGCTGGGGGGATGCGGTAGTGCTGTGGTTCAACGCGGATTATCTGGAACGGTATTTCGAATACCTGGATATGCCCAGTCAGATGAAAAAGGGCTGCCTGCCGGTGGAGAAGCGGGTGGACGGGGAGTATAGGATTGCTTTCGAGCATGTATCCTTTTGCTATCCGGGCAGTGAGACTTACGCCCTGAAGGATATCAATATGGAATTTACCATGGGGGAGAAGATGGCAGTGGTGGGCATGAACGGTAGCGGCAAGTCCACTTTTATCAAACTGCTGTGCCGTCTCTATGATCCCACGGAAGGGGTGATCACTATGAATGGCATCGATATTCGGCGCTATGATTATCAGGAGTACTTGAGCCTGTTCTCTGTGGTTTTCCAGGACTTCAAGCTGTTTTCCTTTACCCTGGGGGAAAATGCAGCGGTGTCGGAAGCGTATTCGGAGGAGAAGGTCCGGGATGCCCTGGAGAAGGCGGGGCTGGAGGAATTCCTGAAGCATCAGGAGAAGGGCCTGTCAACCATTCTTTACCGGGATTTTGACAATGACGGGGTGGAGGTGTCTGGCGGAGAGGCCCAGAAGATCGCGTTGGCAAGAGCCGTGTACAAGGGAGCGCCCTTTGTGCTGTTGGATGAGCCCACGGCTGCCCTGGATCCGAAAGCGGAGTATGAGATTTACAAACGGTTCAATGACCTGGTAGCGGATCGGACTACGGTGTACATTTCCCACCGTATGTCTTCCTGCAGATTCTGCGGGGATATCGCGGTATTTCATGAAGGCCGGATGGTACAGCGGGGAACCCATGAGTCCCTGATGGCGGAGACTCATGGGAAGTATTATGAGCTGTGGACGGCCCAGGCACAGTATTATCAGGAAGGGCAGGGCGGCGCCGGCGGAGCGTAAGTGTGTCAGCGTTTCCTTTCGGCAATTCCGGACCAGACGTTTCCAGGTAGAGCCCGCATTACAGTATTCCTGTTTCCGTTTTGGGAGGATATCTATGTCCAGGACATGGAACGAAAGCAGGATAAAGAGGAGGCACAGGATACCTGCCGGGTACTGCGGGAGACCTATGAGGAATGGGGATATCAGATCCTGACGGTACCTTTCGGAACGCCTGAGGAGAGGGCAGAGTGGATTGCCGGGAGGACGCAGTCGTTGGTGTGAAGGCAGCGCAAAGGATATGGGGGCAGTGGTGCAGGATGCGGGCCGACGGGAGTGAAGGAGGCTTGTGGAGCATATTTTGCAGGATTTGTAATATTTTTATGGGAATTTTGGGCAAAAATATACTTGATAAGGAAGGAAGCGGGTGGTAAAATAGTTTGAGTTTCAAAGTATAAAAGGATTTGAGGTGCAAAACTATGAATACCATCAGGAAAATGTACTGCAGGACGTTTCAGTTCTGCTTTCGGGCAGCCCTTCCCGTGCTGCCTTACAGGGAGCCGGAGATACTGGAGAATATGGAGGAACTGGGGGAGGTTCTGGCCAGGAAAGGAAAAATGTCCGTGCTTATCGTTACCGATAAGGGGATTTCTAATCTGGGACTGACAAAAGGGCTCACGGATGCCCTGGAAAAGGCGGGCATCGCCTATACGGTTTATGACGGCACGGTGCCAAATCCCACCATCGACAATGTGGAGCAGGCCAGGGAGGCTTATCTGGAAAACGGCTGCAGCGCCATCATTGCCTTCGGGGGCGGTTCTTCCATTGACTGCGCCAAGGCGGCAGGGGCCAGGATTGCGAAACCCCGTCAGCCCGTGCGGAAGATGCGGGGACTTTTGAAGATTCATAAAAAGCTGCCCACACTGGTGGCCATTCCTACCACCGCAGGTACGGGAAGCGAGACCACCCTTGCGGCGGTGATCACGGATGCGGCAACCCACCATAAATATCCCATAAATGATTTTTTCCTGATTCCCAGGTATGCGGTTCTGGACTACCGGGTGACCACCGGGCTGCCCAGGCAGATTACAGCTACCACGGGAATGGATGCCCTGACCCATGCGGTGGAGGCTTATATCGGCGGCAGCACCACAAAGCTTACCCGCCGGATGGCGGAGGAGGCGGTGTGCCTGATCCGGGATAATCTGAAGCAGGCTTACGATGACGGGGAGGATGCAAAAGCCCGGGAAAGCATGCTGCATGCCGCCTACTGTGCGGGTATCGCCTTTACCAGATCCTATGTGGGATATGTGCATGGCATTGCCCATTCCCTGGGAGGGCGCTACGGCATTCCCCACGGACTGGCCAACGCGGTGATCCTGCCCTGGTTTCTGGAGGAGTATGGGGAGAGCTGTGAGAAACGCCTGGGAGAGTTGGCGCGGAAGTGCGCAATTGCAGACCAGGGAACAGATGACCGTGCCGCTGCCGAAACTTTTGTGCGGTGGGTGCGGGAGATGAATCGTTCCATGGAGATTCCGGAGACCCTGGAGGGCATCCGGGAGGAGGATATCCCCCAGATGGCCGCCCACGCGGATAAGGAGAGCAATCCCCTCTATCCTGTGCCCAGGTTGATGGACAGAAGGGAACTGGCGGCCATGTACCGGAAGATCGGCGGCCTGGAGAGAGTCTATGAGAAGAACCCGGAAAGGAACGGACAGAAATGGAAATCAGCCATATCGTAAAAAAGCAGAGACAGTATTTTGACAGCGGGGCTACCAGGACTGTGGAATTCCGGATTGCGGCGCTGAAAAAACTGCGGCAGGCCATCCGCGCCCGGGAAGGGCTGCTTTGTGATGCCATGAGGGCGGATCTGGGAAAGAGCGCCAGCGAGGCCTATATGTGCGAGGTGGGGCTTACCCTGAGCGAGCTGTCTTATCAGATCCGGCATCTGAGAAAGTGGGCAAGGCCGAAGCGCCGGGGGACAGACCTGACCAATTTCCACGGGAGAAGCTTTTCCGTCAGGGAGCCCTATGGCTGTGTGCTGATCATGTCGCCCTGGAATTATCCTTTTTTGCTGTGCGTGGAGCCCATGATCGGGGCCATTGCGGCGGGAAACTGCTGTGTCCTGAAGCCCTCCGCTTATTCTCCTGCGACTTCTGCAGCAATAAGGGAGTTGATGCCGGAGGTCTTTCCTCAGGAGTATGTGGCGGTGGTGGAAGGCGGCAGGGCGGAGAACAGCGCTCTGCTGGAGGAACGGTTTGACTATATCTTCTTTACCGGAGGCGTCACGGTGGGAAAACTGGTGATGGAGAAGGCTGCGGCACATCTGACGCCTGTCACACTGGAGCTGGGGGGAAAGAGTCCCTGCATTGTGGACCAGACCGCGGATCTGAAGCTTGCGGCCGCCAGGATTGCCTTCGGAAAATACTTAAATTGCGGACAGACCTGCGTGGCGCCGGATTATCTGCTGATTCACAGTTCCGTGAAGGAGGCCTTCCTGGAGCAGTTCCGCGCTGCCGTAGAGGGGATGTATGGTGAAAAGCCACTGGAGAATCCGGATTACGGAAAGATTATAAACCGGAAGCATTTTGACAGGTTAATGGGGCTGATGGCGCCGGGGAGTGTTGTAGGGGACGGCGATGCGAAACCGGAGAGAGTTGCCCGGGACGGAGAGATGGAACCGGGGAAACATGCCGGGAACCGCGAAGTGGATCCGGGTAGACTTGTGTGGGGCGGCGAGACGGATCCGGAGACTCTGCGGATCGCGCCGGCGGTGATGGATTCTGTGTCGCCGGAGGATGCGGTGATGCAGGAGGAAATTTTCGGGCCCATTCTGCCCGTATTGACTTTTGAGGATATAGACCAGGCCTTTGAATTTGTACGGAAGAGGGAAAAGCCTTTGGCAGCCTATCTGTTTACCAGAGATAAAAGTACGGAAAAAAGGTTTCTGGAAAGTGTCTCTTTTGGGGGAGGATGTATCAATGATACCATTATGCACCTGGCCACATCCCGGATGGGCTTCGGAGGCGTGGGGAACAGCGGGATGGGCTCTTATCATGGGATACGGAGCTTCGAGACCTTTTCCCATGATAAAAATGTACTGAAGAAGTACGGTTGGATTGACCTGCCGCTGCGGTATCAGCCTTATAACGGGAAGAAGGACAGATTGGTGAGGATGTTTCTGAAATGAGGGATTGCCGTCTGGAGTATGGCAGGCTCTTTTGACTCGTAAATTTGGACGCTCCAGGGCGTACGCTCCATGGCGCTTAAATTTGGTAGCATCGAATGGCGGGCATGACATGGACAGAAGCCCGGCAGTGGCCAGGCACAGGGCGGACTTAACGTGAGTGTTTTAAGGAAGGGAGACAGCACGGATGAAAATACTGGTGATCGGCGGAAGTTACTTTTTCGGAAGGGTTTTCGTCATGCAGGCCGCAAAGGAACATGACATTACGGTGGTGAACCGGGGAACTTATTCCCTGGCAGGCCTGGGGGTGGCGGAAAAAAAGAGCGACAGAAGGGATGAGGCGTTCTGGAAGTCCTGTAGGGATGACTACGATACCATAGTGGATTTCTGCGCCTATGAGAAAGGGGATATCGCGAAAGTACTCCGGAACCTGGAGGGCAGCGTCAGACAGTACATTCTGATCAGCACGGTGGACGTATATGAAAGGGGGCTTCCCGGAAGAAAGGGGGAGGATACGCCTTTTGAGACAAGAAGCTTTCCCGGGGAGGCGGGGGCTTATATTGCGGGCAAGGTGGCTCTGGAGCAGGAACTTTTGGAGGAATGCGCCAGGAAGGGTATAGAAACTACGGTTCTGCGTCCGGCGGTACTCTATGGGCCGTATAATTATGCTCCCAGGGAGTCCGCCTATATTCAGCTGATGGTGCAGAACCACGTCCTGCCGCGTGTAACGGATGCATCGGGATCTTTCCAGTTTGTCTATGTGAAGGATGCCGCGGAGGCCGTGCTGAAATGCCTGCTCAATCCGAAAGCTTATGGTCAGGCCTACAATGTCTGCCCGGAGGAAACCGTCACTTATAAACTGTTTCTGGATGCCCTGGGGAAAGCGGCGGACGTGGAATTTACGGAGATTCCCATGACGGTGAGCCAGGCTTTGCAGCAGGGGGTGCCGCTGCCTTTTCCTGTGGCTGAGGAAGAATCCGAGCTGTATTCCGGTGAAAAAGGGCGAAAGGAGCTTGGTTTTTCCTATATCAGTCTGGAGGAAGGCATGGGCAGGACGTACCGGGCTTTTAAGGGAGTGTATGGAGGGTGAAGCGTGGACTGGCGTTGGTGTTGGCTGAGTCTGCCGCTGCCAGTGGCGTTTGTGTCGACTAGGCCTGCCGCTGCCAGTGGCGTTTGTGTTGGCTGAGCCTGCCGTTGCCAATGGCTTTGGTGCCGACTGAGCCTGCTGTTGTCAATGACTTTAATGTTAGCTGAGCTTGCTGTTGTCAGTAGCGGTGGGGGTGGCTGAGTCATACCGCCGTCAGACATACCACACCGGAATCTGCAATATATTTTCCCGGAGTATTCCCACATCAGGGCAGCAGCACAGGACGGCTCCCATTCCGCGGGTTTTCCCGGGAATCCGGTCAAGAATGGGGAAGGCCGATGTCATAGCCGCCTTTCCCTGTGCGTTTTTCCTGATCTCTATGGGATAGAGCGTTCCGTTTTCCTCAATGATCAGATCGATTTCCGATTCTGTCTCCCGGAGGCTGTCGTCATCTGTCGTTTTTTTCCTGTCCCGGCCCCGGTAATGGGATACATAGTGGCGGTAGTCCAGGCCCTCGTAGGCAAAGGATTTTAGAATTTCCGTGACCGCAAAGGTTTCAAAGAGCGGTCCGCTCATGGCTCCGTAAGCAAGGGTTTCCGGGGTGAGCCATCTGGTGAGATAGCAGGCAAGTCCCGTATCCCGGAAGTAGAGCTTGGGCGACTTCGTCGCTCTTTTCAGGACATTGGAAGTATATGGCTCCAACAGATACAGAATGCCTGAGGCTTCTAAAATGGAGATCCAGTTCTTGACGGTTCCGACATCCTTCCCGATTTCAGACGCTATGGAGGAGTAATTCAGTATTTCGCCTGTCCTTGCCGCGGCGGCAATCATAAACTGCCGGAAGGCATTCAGATCCTGCACCGCCGCCAGTTCCCTTACATCCCGTTCTATATAGGTCCTGACATAGTCGGCATAGAATGCGTTCCATTCTTTCTCTTCCTTCTGCAGTTCCGGATAGCCGCCCCTGTGGATGATTTCCCAGATGTTTTCCGGTTTCCGCAGGGATTTCTTTCGGTCCGTTACATATTCCAGTGTGGGAAGAAAGTGCCTGTTAAAGCGGTCTCCCATGCATTCCCGCAGAGACAGTCCCGAAAGCTCCACGATTCCGATCCGTCCGGACAGGGACTCCGACACATGCTGCATCAGGTGGAAGGGCTGTGAACCGGAGAGGCAGAACAAGCCCGATTCCCCGCTTTCATCGCATTTAATTTTAATATAGCGGAACAGTTCCTTTGCTCTCTGGACTTCATCGATGGTCACAGGAGGGGAATTCAGGGTGAGAAACAGTCCGCCCTCCTCCCTTGCCTGCTCTTCCAGGAAGGGATCGTCCAGGGATACATATTTCCTGTGGGGGAAGGTTTTCTTCAGCAGTGTGGATTTTCCCACCTGGCGGGGGCCGGTCACCAGGAGGCCCTTGTATGTTTTTTCGTATTTGCGCAATCTGTCTTCCAGGGCTCTTGGGATATAGTTCATTTTGTTCCTTTCCTATCCTGATTATGATGTCAATTCAGCGGTATTGATATCAAAATGATCTGCCACAATTTATACTTACGACTGAAATTATTTGCCGACGTAAATATGTAACGAGTGAGCACGCCTGTGCTGTAAGGCAGGTATTTGGCAAATGCGTGCGTTCACGAGTATAGTAGTTACAACACGACAAATTTGGAATTGATTTCTATATTTGACATCATACCATAGGGAAAGAGGTTTTGCAACTTTATCCAAGCGTTTTCTCACTATAGAGGCGGGTATATAAATAGAAGTAGGAAAAAGCCGATTTATAGGTACGGGAATAGAGAAATATTATTTGACATATGGATAAGAGTTATAGTAAAGTAATATTGCATTTTGTAGTCAGTAGGAGCGTTTTTGTCAAGATAAAGATTTTCTTTTGGTGGCAACCGATTACCAGAAGGGCTTTGTATGATTTTCAGCGGGAAAGATCTCGGAGAAGTTTTTTGGAGGGTTTCCAAATATCTGTTTTAGTACGTGAAAAGATATCTTTGCACCCTGCGCCCTTCCAAATGTATTTCGCGAATATATTTTCCAAAGTACTCTTCAATGTTATATATTTTTCTTCAGAGTAAATGAACAATCATTTTAGAAAGGAGAGTATATATTCATGGAAGAGCAATGGAAAAAGGAGAATATGGAGCTGTGGAATTCGAAAGAAATGAGAGAGGCTTACGGCAGGGATAACTATAGGGTGACAGATTTGAAAACCGGTACGAACAGATGCTATGTTTTTTTCTCAAGTAACGGACTCTATTATCCGAATACGGTTTCGGAATTTGAAAAGGTTATCCTGCAGGAAAATAGGTATGATTGGGAACATATCGCAGAAAGCCGGGAGCTGCAAAATTGTGCAGACAAAATGATATTTGTCAGAGATGTCTATAAGCAGTGGTATATCAACGGGATAAACCAATGTTGTGAGAATGTAGATGCTCTGATAGAATTATTGTCGGATTTGACTTACGGATATGATATCGTCACAGTGGGCTGCTCCTCGGGAGGTTACGCGGCAGTCCTGGCGGGGATCAAGCTGGGGGCGAAGAAAATTTATTCCTTTTCAGGGCAGTTTACCATTGAAAACGAGGTAGACGATTATTATTGGCTTACTAAATACCGAAAAAGTCCGAAACGGGCAAAGTATTATAAGTTGTTTCCTTTGTTGGAGGAAAATCGTTCCATACCTATTTACTACTTTTACCCGGCAAAGTGCGGTCAGGATGTGGAGCAGTATAATACTGTCAAAAGCATGGATCATGTATATGAATATGCATTTAATTGTAGTGCTCATGCGGATACGGTAAAGGGCAGGGACTTTCCGGAGGTATTGACGAAGACTGATCAGGAACTTAGGCAATTGCATCAGCGATACAAAGGCAGATTGATCGATAAAGAGGCATTCTTATTAAGCTGATATTTTGCAATATGCTGCAGAATTCGATTTTGTTTCATTATTTAGCAAGTAAGAAAGAGAAAACGGCTTTTATTCTGTAATGAATAAAAGCCGTCGGAGAAAATGAGTTACCGTTTCAGTTCTGCGGGGAGCTGGGGTTGATAATGTCCCCATGAACTGGCAGTTCCAGCCCCGATCTGTGCTGTAAAGCAGGCGATGAAACATAAGGCTGACAGAAACAAAAACTGGATTTTTGCAAATTTTGTAACAATAGTGTTCATGATTTAATTCCTTCCTTAAAGTATTCTGTGCTGACATTTTAGCAAGAATACTTAATTTAGGGCGTTTTTGCGCGTGAATCGCTCTATGCTATACGTAAAATGCAGATTCCGCATTTTCACGTACGCTATGCAAAAGATTGTGCCAGGAGAAAAAGACTATGAAATTGGAAATGTATTTTTTTGAATATGTAATAGATTTTATTGAGGTATTGATATCCTGCTATTTCGTAACTAGATTTTATGAAAAGCAAATTTCTGAAAAGGGAAAAGCGTTACTGCTGTTTTCAGTGGTTGGGGCAACAGGTATGCTTCTGCGTGAGATAGGAGTGATTCCACTTCCGGATTTTGCAGTGCCTTTTCTTGTTCCTTTTTTGTATTCCCGAAGAATTTGTCATGGAAGGGTGCAATCTGCTGCTTTTTTATCTGTGTTGAATTATTTTTTGTTGGGGGTTGTAAATCTGTTTGTGGTTTCATTATTAGGAAGTATTTTCGGGATGACATATTTGGCAGTTATAGAAAATGAGAATAGAGTTCTGTTACTGGTGATCATTCGCTTGGCGCAGGTAGTCATATTTGGTGTGGGTCTGAAATTTCAAAAATTATTTTTGCGGGATACATTGGAGATTCGACAGATGGATATGAGAATTTTGCTTGTTCCATTTATAAGTATTTTTATTCTTGCTTTTTTTTACTATGTAGGATATAGCTGGACATCTGAAGCAATCTATTTGATCAATTTATTTATCAGTTTTATAGTTTTAATTGGGAACTTTGCTTTTTTTGTCTTCAAAACAGTCCTGGCACAGGAAAGAGAGGAAAAGGCGGCGCTCCGGGAGCACAATAGACTGTCGGAGATGCAGCTGCGTAACCAGCATGATATGAGAGAACTTTACGATAGTATGCGTATGCTGCGGCATGATATCAGTTCTCATTTGAGCATAATCTTTGGGTATATAGAACTGGAGGAATATCATAAAGCAAGGGATTACATAGCGCAGCTGAGGAAGGAGATGGATTCCATGGAGCCTGTGCATACCGGTAATGTGACATTAGATGCCCTCTTGGGGAGTAAGGGAGTCTTGGCCAGGGACAATGGCATAAGAGTAGATGTGGAAGCAGCAGTGCCTTCCGAATTGCAAATAGAAGAGACACACCTGGCGGTCATGATCGGAAATTTGTATGATAACGCTATCGATGCCAGTCTAAAGATAGAAGATATAGCAAAGCGATATATCAGAATAGAAATTGTCTATAAAGAAAGGAATCTTATGATTCATTTTTCCAATGCGGCGAAGCAGGATGCGAAAAGGATTGGGGATGTGTGGCATACGACAAAAGCACAGGTTTCAGAGCATGGTTTTGGCATTAAGAGCATAGACAGGGTAGTCAGCCAGTATAACGGTTTTTGTAAGAGAGAATTGAAGGACAACATTTTCACCTGCCGGATCAGGATACCGGATGTACGGACGGGGGACTGAGGCAGAGGAAAAATGTGGCAAAAAGAAACGAAGCAGAGGAGGAAGAGCGCGTAGTATGGAAAGAGTGATCAGCTATACCATAAATTCAATGTTGGCAAAGGGGGTTATAGAAGAAAAGCAGAGGGCAGTAACGGCGTATGGCTTGGATCTGCTTCTGTCAACGGTTATCTCGCTGACAGTGTTGATTGTCATTGGAAATATGCTGGGACAAGGAATGCAGACGATTTGTTTTCTAATTCCCGTTATCCTGTTTCAGGGCTTTGGTGGCGGATACCATTGTCAAACGCATCTGCGTTGTTGGGCATTAATGGTTTGCAGCTTAGTATTTGCATTATTTGTGCTGCAGAGATTGCCGGCAGGAATAGTGGCTTTGGGAGCAGCGTTCAGCGGATATCCGATTTTAGTAATTGCACCGGTTCAGAATGTAAGGGCTCCGTTCAGTGAACGATTTGGAAGGAGGATGCACCGGATTTTGGTCGGAATCTATGCGGGAAGCTTTATGGCAGCGGGGATACTTCAGATTTTTATGGGAGCGATGAAACCGATATTATCAGCGCTTATTGTATCTGGAATTTCGATAGGTGGAGCATATTGGCATAATAAAAAACGATTGAAAAGCATTTAGAATTGAGATGGGGTTTTGATTTTGGTTTAGGCAAGCACTTTGGTGATTATGAAATCACAGAGTGCTTTTTTAATGCGTCCGCTGGACGCACATTCTGTGGGGGAGTTTATTTCAGGTTCTAAATTGCGGGTGCAAAATGCTGTTTTTAGTTCGTAAAAAGTTTATATGTGAATTATGGGTATAAAGTAGAGTCATAGACGAACAAAACAATTATAATTTTTTTTATATGCTAAACTATCGTCATAAGCATTCAAGAGATTGAAGGATGGGAAAAAGAAGGACGAAAGCTTTGATAGAAGGAGTTTGGTATGATGGTTCAAAATAAAGTTAATTTTTATCCCAATGGATATGCTGTTGCGAATGGGGGATCCTGTATCGATTTGCCAATAGCTATAGCAGCAGGTTCAATGCTTGAGGAGAGTTATTATCAGTATCTGTTTTCACGTTCTTATGATGCGAACTGGTCTCTAAAAAATTTAAATAGTTTGGAAAATCAATGTGAAATATTGTCAAAGATGAATTACAAATTATCTGTATTTGACAGTATGTCCTGGCAGGATGTTCTTGATAAAATTTTTGAAATTATTGAGCAGAAGGGTTTTGCCCTTATGCCTGTGACTTACAATGCATTATTCTATTATCTGGGATTGAAATCAACTGCGGGCCATATGATTCTTATTAGCGGATATGACCGTGATGAAGAAATATTAATAGTAAATGATTGTAATTTTATTAATCACGGATTGCCGTTAATAAATAAGGATTATACAATTTACCAGGCAGCTATGCGGTTTGAAAGTGTAAGACATATATGGGAAGTGTCAATAAAGACGATGGACTTGGGAAATGAGGAAGGGCATTTATACGCACTGCAGGAATCGGATTCCAAACATTCTCCGGCAAGTGAATACATTAAAGACTATTTGAGTCAGGAGCTTACTTCAGATGATGGACTATGTAAAAAGGATCGATTCAGGAATGTTATTTTTTCCGCATGCAATATGTCTAAGGCCGAAGTGGGCGATTATATGTATAATGTCAGACGGCAATATTTGGGTTGGCTGCATCCGTTTTTTGACTATTTTCGGTTTTTGGAGGATAAAGTGATCGCGGAAAAGGTACAATTGTTTGCAAATAGGTTATATAAAATAAGAGATTCTCAGATTACTAAAGTACATTTTAGGCTTTTGAGGGAAAGCAGAATCACACCGGACTATATTAATGCATTGTTAATAGAGTCAGATGAAATAGAAAAGGAAATAGGCAGTATCATAAGAGAAAACTGGCGTTAGTGAGGAAGGGTGACTATGGATTTTATAGAGTTATATGTTCGAGAAATAATAAAAAAATATATTGCACCATCTGTACCTGTGGAAGATATTGGCAGCGAGGAAGATTTAAACTTTTATGGGTTGGATGGACTAAATGTTGTTGTTATTTCTGTAGATTTGGAAAAAAAGTATAATATTGAAATTGATGAAGAGGTAATCATTGATAAAAAGATTAAAACAATTGCCGATTGGTGCAAGTATGTAAAAGAGCTAACGGCGAAGTAATCGAAGGAATAATGGAAATAATAATACTTATGTGTTGGAAGTTGAGCATAAAATTATTGCCAAGCATCTATGACATTTTTTTATAACTATTTGTATTTACCACAAATTATTTCACTTTTGGAAGAGATGGGTTTTTCGGTTCTAAAAGTCAGAGAAGTATTAGAGAGAAAGAATTATTTTATTATGGCACAGAAACAGGATGTTAATAAAAATAGCTGGAGGAGAAAAGAAAATGAACTATAAAGTATCAATGTTTAACTATGTACTAAATTGTGAAGATGGATCTTTACGGATGTACAACTCGTTGACAGGCTTAGATAGTTTAATGATAGTTGGAAAATCGGCTAAAGAAAGTGTCCTTTCTGTTCTAGCTGATACTGATTCTGTTGAGAGTGTTCCTGCAAGAATAAAAGAAGCATTGATTCAGCGAGGGTATTTGGTTTCGGATAATAAGGATGAAGATTATGCGGTAAGATTGAAAATGTTAGAGACCATTTATAATGAGAAATATTTGAACCTTATTATAATGCCAACTGAGCAATGTAATTTTCGCTGTAAATATTGTTATGAAACATTTGAAAAAGGGAAGATGCACCAATCAATTCAAGAAGCAATTGTAAAATATGTAAGAAATAATATTTTAAATTATACAGGGTTATCTGTGGCGTGGTTTGGTGGGGAACCATTGATGGCGCTTGATGTGATAGAATATTTATCAGAAAACTTTATTAAGATTTGTAAAGCGGCGAAGCGACAGTATGTATCTGGGATAACCACAAATGGATACGATCTTACTCCGGAAGTATTTCAGAGATTATACAAATTGAAGGTTTTAGATTATCAAATTACATTAGATGGTTTTAAAACGCAGCACGATAGTCAGCGTGTACTTGCGAATGGGCGTGGTACTTTTGATAAAATTACAGAAAATTTAATACAAATAAAAAATATAAGGACTGTTGGTGTCACGTTTGCCATTCGGACGAATTTCACAAAGTCAATTGTAGAAAATATAGATGAGTATTTGAAGTTTTATAAACAAAATTTTAGCGATGATGACAGGTTTAGCATATATGTGCAACAGGCTGGTGATTGGGGAGGGGAAGCTGTAAAGAGTTTTTATAAAGAATTACTTACGCCGGTTCAACCATATGTGCTCAAGAAGATAAAGGAATATAATATAACATTTGGGCGTTCGGGACATTTTAAAGAACTGCAGTGTGAATTGAATACATGCTATGCTGCAAAGAGGAATGGATTTGTGATAGGAGCGGATGGAACAATATATAAATGTACGGTTCATTTTGAAATGCCTGAAAATCAAGTAGGAAAAATTCATGCAGATGGAACTGTCGATTTCAATGAGAATATAGAGAAATGGATTATACCGTTTGCTGAAGCGGATGGCAGATGTTCTGAGTGTTTTTATAAAGCAGATTGTTTTCCGATAAAGTGTCCATATGAGTATATTCTGTTTAACCATGCAGGATGTCCTCCTATGGGGAAGATAAATTTTAGTGCATATCTTGAACGATTTGATGATAAATTATTTTATCATTTGGATGCAGACTGATTTTAGAAAGTTTGAATGTAAACAGAAAATTAGGGAGAAAAGTAAAATGACAGAAGAAATGATAAAAAAGAATATTTTTGACATTCTGGAAGAGAGTGGAATTTATATTGATGAAAGTGAAAAGCAGGAGGATCTTGATTTAAGAGAGTTTTTGATTGATTCCATACAATATGTATACTTAATTGTAGAACTCGAAAATCATTTGGGAATTGAATTGCCGGATGAGGTTATATTATATGATAATTTTCTTTCAATAAATGGATTTGCAAATATGGTGGCAGAATTCTTTGAAAATCCGAATAGCATATCGGACAAGGTTTTGCAAATATGTGAGTAGAATGATGAGCTATGCTGAATTATAAAACAAATTATTTAAAATTAAAAGGATGGTGCAAAATGAAAAAAAAATTAGTGAAACCGGTTAAAAAAACTAAGCTTTTAAAGAAAACCTTTTTGTTTGGCGGAACCACCGGGTCTGATAATGAAAATTGTAACTGCTGTGCTAATGTTGGTTGTGGAAAATGATTGTGACAGAAGGGAAGAGAAGAATACCGTAGTTTGTTGAACTGTAATTAATTGTAGTTGAGTTTTGCTGCGCCTATGGAATACATTTTTGGCATATGCTCATCATTCATAGGCAGCAGCATAACATAGGAAAGAATAAAGGAGTGAATATAGGATGATTAAAAAAGTTTTTACGAACATTAGCTATTCCGGTAAAATAATTCTGCTTATGTGGCAGAGCGACAAGGCATACCTTTTTTATTTATTGTTAGATATTGCCTGTTATTCATGTATGCCATTCATTAATATGTTTTTAGTCCAGAAGTCGATCCGGATGCTTGAAGAAAAACTAGGATTTACCCAGTATATTTGGGGGGTTTTGGGGCTTATCGCGCTCGGATTTGGCAGAAACTGTTTGCACGATTATCTGAACTATAAGCGTGAACTACATGGGAATACGATAGAGTTTGCTTTATACAAACGGTTATTTGAAAAAAGTTTAAATATTGATTATGAGATGCTATTAGACAAAGAAGTTCAGGAGAAGAAAGAATTGGCACTGAAAATGGTTTCCAATGGACGTTTTTCTCAGATTACCAATAACTTTCATAATTTGGTGTCAAATTTGATTATTCTTGTAGGGCTTGTAGCGGTATTGTCACAGGTTGATGTATGGATATTGGCAATTTCATTGATGGTTGTGATCACAAACGTGGCTGTTACAGCCTACAGGAATAAATTCCGCCGTGCGATTGATGTGGATTTGAACCCTCTTTCAAGGAAATCATCTTATTTTAGGGAGATCGGTTCTTCTTTTTCTTTTATAAAAGAGATTAAGACATATGGGATGAAAATGAAGCTTGCTTCCAGATATACTGCTTTGCAGGAGGAGGTGTATGAGGGGCTTGACAAAGTGATTCATCTGTCCCTTGCGGGTTATATCATCTCTCATATTATGAACTTTTTGTTGGATGGAGCGGCTTATGTATATTTGGGTTTCAGGGTTTTGGTACGCGATAATTTGAGTATCGCGAATTTTTCTATGTTTCTGAATGCAATTTACAATTTTAGCGGTTCCATTGAGGCGATTGTGGGAACATTTGCACAGATATATGCGAACGGAGCATATTTACAGGATTATTTTGAGTTTATGGATTTAAGAACCTCGCAGGATGAACCGGCTTTACTGCAGTTACCTGTTGGATTAACAGGCTCTTTTGTTTTTGAGCATGTGAGTTATCGATATCCGCATCAGGAGAAATATGCGCTGCATGATGTGAATATTGAGATCAGGCAGGGGGAAAAGGTTGCTATTGTGGGTGAAAACGGTGCAGGAAAAACCACGCTTATCATGCTGCTTATGAGGTTGGTGGAACCTACACAGGGGAGGATCCTGTTCCATGGCACCGATATTCGGGAGTATGGAGAAGATGAGTATAGAAGGCTGTTTTCTACTGTATTCCAGGATTTTAAGATTTTCTCTTTTACCATACAGGATAATATCACGGCATTGGGTGATGCGGATTCTGAGAAAGTAAAAGCAATCGTAAATCGCAGCGGTTTGGAAAGTAAAATTGCATCTTTGAATAAGGGGACGGATACCTATATCGATAAGCTTTATGATAATGATGGGATCATTCTGTCCGGCGGGGAGGCCCAGCGGCTTGCAATTGCGAGAGCACTCTATAAGGATGCGCCAATCTATGTATTGGATGAACCTACAGCGGCGTTAGATCCCAGGATCGAAAATGAAATTTATACAAAGTTCAAGGATATTACAGATGGAAAAACCGCATTTTATATCACCCATCGGCTGGCCAGTACCCATTTTTGTGACCGGATTATCGTGTTGCAAAACGGCAGTGTAGAGGAGACGGGAAGTCATCGGGAGCTCATGGAGAAAAACGGTTACTATGCGGAGCTGTATACCATGCAGGCTCAGTATTATATAGAAGCTGCGGAGGAGAACTGAGGATATGGGAAGAATAAAAATTGCAATTGTTGACAGCGGTGTAAGGCTGGATCATCCGGCCTGGAGAGAAAATCCGCCTTGTGTTGTCCGAAAGAGCGGATTGAAAGAAGGCGGACGCTGCGGACATGGTACCGCTATATATAATATTATTAAAAAGACGGAAAAGTATGCGGATATTATCAATTTTCAAATTACAAATAAGGACGAAGAAATGAATTATGATATTCTTGTGTCATGCTTATGTACAATTCGAGATGAATATGATGTCGATATTATAAATCTTAGTCTCGGATTGAGCTTATGGGATGATATTACTCAATTGCGTCAAGTTTGCAGTGAATTAAATGAAAAAGGAGTTGTTATCGTCAGTGCATTTGACAATATAGGGTCTATTTCTTATCCGGCAGCATTCGAAAATGTGATAGGAGTGACAACTATTGAATCATGTCGGAGAGTTGGAGAGTTTGTTATTTTCGATGATGATATAATTAATATAGGTGCTAACGGCAATTTGCAACGTCTCGCATGGGATACTCCCGATTATATAGTAAACGGCGGAAATAGCTTTGCCTGTGCGCATGTTACAGTGCAGGTTGCAAATTTTATGGCAGAAGGAGCAACCGGGTTATCTGAAATAATGGAGAAATTCAGAGAAACAGCATTGCAGGTTTCCTTTTGCAAAAATAGTAATTTGCCAAAAAAACCGTTATTCAAAATAGAAAGTGCAGCAATTTTTCCGTTTAATAAAGAAATGCATAGTATTATCAGATATAATGATTTGCTTTCTTTTCAAATTAGCGGTGTGTATGATATTAGGGAATCTGCCTATGTAGGATCAAATACGGCCCATATTATGAAAGCTGATGTTAAAGCGTTTCCTATTAAGCGTGTTGAGGAGATGGATTGGGAATCGTTTGATACATTAATTCTAGGAAATATACCATCCCAAAATGCCTTTTTTCTTTCGAGGATGAGAGAAAAACTTGTAGAGAAGGCGATGTCCTTTGGGAAAAAGATATTTTCTTTTGATGATTTGCGAAATAAATATAAATATGAGAGATTGTATTGCCCGTCCGTTGATCGTTCTGACGTTCCGCCAGAACGTTTGGGGAAACTTTTCAGAATTACAAAACCCGTGATTGGAGTATATGGAACGAGTTCAAGCCAGGGAAAATTCACATTACAGTTGGCATTGAGGAAAAAATTTTTGGAGTTTGGTTATATAGTGGGACAGATAGGAACTGAACCGAGTTCAGAATTGTTTGGTATTGATTATACATACCCTATGGGATTCAACAGTAGTGTATATATTGATAGTCATGATTCAATAGCATATATTAATTATCGTATGAACAAGCTATGTGAGGCGAACTGTGATATTATTATCACTGGTTCGCAAGCGTCGGTATTACCAGTTGATATCGGTAATAAGAGTATGTATCCGATAAGGCAGTATAGTTTTTTAATGGGAACTCAACCAGATTGTATGATACTATGTGTTAACCCATATGACGATTTAGAATTCATCGGCAGGACTATATTGTTTCTGGAATCGAGTGTTGATGGAAAGGTAGTTGCTATTTGTATATATCCAATGAAATATAAGGTTGACTGGAGTGGCTTGTATAGTCAAAAAGAGGTTATGAAAGAAAATGAAGTTGAATTGTTGAAGGAATTACTTTCTAAAAAGTTTTTAATCCCAGTGTATCAGTTGGGCAAAGATAGTGAAGTTTTAGCGTTGTTTGAAGATATTCGATCCTTTTTTACTGAAGAATAAAATATTGGTTATAAATTTAGGACTTAAGGGGGCGTAAAATGAGAAATGAAGTTCCACTATGTGTTATCCCAACCATACAAACAAAATCAGTTTTAAAAATGCAATTGCCAGCGTATGCTGATAAAATAAATTCAGAAATTAAGGGGGGCGGTCTGCCCACTGTGTCCCCCAAGTAGTTACACTATCCAATTTTGGTCTGGCACTTGCGAATTATGGTGACTTGTCATATACTGATAACAGGTAAGAAGATTGATACCGAACTAAGGCGATATAATTTTGCGTAAGGTGATAATATGAGAATAGCAATATGTGAAGACAATAAGGAACATGCCGAAATACTGAAGGGCATGATAAAAGAGTGGGCTGAGGAGGAGCAGGTCAAAGTGGAGATCGGCCATTATATGTCCGCGGAACAGTTTCTGTTTTGCTGGGAAAAGGAAGCAAAGTACGATTTGATTTTTCTGGACATCGAGATGGCTAAGATGAGCGGCATGGAACTTGCCCGCTACATTCGGAGGGTGGACAGGGCAGTACTCATTGTGTTTACAACGGGTATCGTGGACTATGTTTTTAGAGGGTATGAGGTATCTGCCTTCCGATATTTGCGTAAGCCCCTGCGGGAAAGAGAAGTTCTGGCAGCGCTGAAAAAGGCGCATCATGAGATAGAGGAGGGGAAGCGGGATGCAGTCATTGTCCCCACAGCGGAAGGGGCACTACGGGTTTTCAAAAACGACATTTATTATGTAGAGGTGGATAACCATTACATTATCATGCATACCAAACAGGGGAATCTGCGCTACAAAGAGAAGTTGGGTAATGTAGAGCCTATGTTTCCGGAACCTGGTTTCTGTAAGTGCCACCGCTCTTACATTGTCAATCTGCATCATGTAGGACTGCTTACCAAGGATAAGGTTGAGATCGATAACGGGGATACTCTTCCTGTCAGCAAGGCGCGCTGGGTTGAGCTGAATGAGTGTTATTTGGATTACTATATGAAGATTTGATTTACGTGAACATACAAAAACCGCTGCCGGTTTAATTTCCCTGCAGCGGTTTTTGACATTGTTTGGGAGATGGATTTTCCGTGTATACCGGGCTTCTCGCCACATACCATATAGGAAGGCGCTGATCTAAACGAACTGTTCCTGCCTGATTTGCGAAAGATGATTTTCTTCACAGACAGATCTGGCCGCCTTTTGCAGATAAATCAGCGCAAGTTCCTCCTGTTCACAGCTCCTGCGCAGCATTTCAATGATACGGTTTCTTTTTTCCTTCAGGGTGTCTTTGGGAAAGGAGTCACGCTGGTGGGCGATCGTCGCTATATCTGCCGCGGAGGAACAAATGTCATTGTATTGAGCGATTGCCAAAGCCATAAGTTCCTTATCAATATCAGGGATAGTGTTTACACATAGTTCGAAAAACTGTTTTGTTCTTAACTTATTTTCATAATGAATAAACGCATGGGGAAAAACACATTCGATCTGGCCCGCATCTCTTTGGTTTTCTTCCCTTAATAGTTCACACCAGTTCCGGTAAATGACCAGACCATAACCTTGCATTTTGTCCGCTCCGCAATGTTCGGTATTGGACAGCAGTGTTATCCCTCTCAGGAGCGCGTTTGTGCACGCTTTTGCCAGGGGCATGGTTTCATCTGAAGGTTTTATAATCATCATATCGCAGTCGGTTTTGTACCATCCGGCATATTGGTTCAGCTGGTCAAAGTATATCTTCGCATTTTTCAGGTCATCTCCATCCAGGAAACCCAGTCCCTTTAAAATCTGACCATGGCGGGAAAAGCCGACGGCAAAAATGGTATCCGTGTACTCTTTCGGGATAATGACGACTGGAAACCCATGTTCGATCTGCCTGCAGGCGAGGGCAATGAATTCCTCTTCTGCATAATCTGTCTTTGCATGTATCTCATAATCCAGGCCATAAATTAGAAAGCTGTCATGAATCCACGAATCGGGCCCATAGGAATAGCCGAAACAGATATTCGCAATCGCTGACTGCAGGATATACTCTTCATCATCGTTTATCTGGCGGCCCATGGCGTCCCTGCGCTGCTCCAGTCCGAAAAACAGTTTTAAGGCAGTGAAAAGAGAGGCACAGGAGATACTTTTGGGCCATTCAGGCCCTGAATAATCGGCCACAGGAATCCGGGGATTTACAAGGAATTCATAGTCAAAGTCCATGTCGCGCAGAACACAGGAAGAGGGATCAAGAATTCTGTCTACGGTACAGTTAAAGAGCCTGGATAGTTCACAGAGCATGGGCACCTCAGGTACGGCTTTTCCGTTCTCCCATTTGCTCACCGCCTGGGGTGAAACCTTTAATTTCTCCGCGAGCTGTTCCTGTGTGTAGCTGCGGCTTATGCGCAGATGTGCAATCTGCTTTCCCATTTTTCTGGCATCAAACATATTCGTCGCCTCCTTGGTTTTGTAATGGCAGTGATATAGTGTACTTATTAAAGAGTGTCACGGTTTACCTGGCGCCGCGGTGAAGGCTGCTTGCGTCAAAATGGGCTGCTCCTGCCCGACTATTGACAATCGAATTCTGCATTCGAATTCTATTTGCATCAGCTGCTGTGAGCGGCGAAGCCGTGAATGATATTATTATAGTTGCTGTATCATGTAATGTCCATAAATGACAGGTTGTTTTTTTCCATAAAACTCAACCCATAGTTGGGAAGCGTTCATGTCGGTTTTTCCACCACTTGCTCCACGCTCATTACCTGTTGCGCCAGAGGTATTTACAAAAGGGTTAAACATGTTATTCTTAATTTTAAGAAGTGCAAATCCGCTGATTTGGGATTTCGCTGCAATACAATCAGGGACAGGAAAGGATCGGTGTAAAATGAAACCAAAATCAGAGAAAGCCACAACGCATTCCATGTCAGGCAATCTGGCTTTCGCTCTTGGAAAGGCCTGGCAGATGGACAAATTCCTCATGGCGGTCACGGTGCTGCAGATGCCTGTGTTGGTGCTGCTGCCCCTTTGTACTACATTTTTATCCTCCTATATGGTGAAGTGGATTGGGGAGGGCGTATCTGCGGAGGCGCTTACGGCGGACATCCTGGGGCTGTCTGCCGCGCTGCTGGCCCTGCATCTCATGAACCAGGTGATGAACGCCAAGATTAACTGGGGAGCCATGCTGAACCGGATGCAGTATCTCACCCTCTGCAGTGAGAAAGCCATGGATATGGACTATGAGAACCTGGAGAATCCCCAGGGACAGACGAAGATGCAGAAAGCGCTGAATATGATTTATTACTCGGGCAGCGGTACCCAACAGCTGTTGGCGCAGCTGGTAGGCATGGCTTCCGATCTTGTGGGGCTTGTGGCCTATTCCGCTCTCATCGCCTCCTTAAGTCCCTGGCTGGTGCTGTTGCTGGCGTTGATGACGGCTGCAGCTTACTTCGTAAATAAGGCAAATAATGTGTGGAACCACCGGCACAAAGATGACTGGACGCCTTTGGACCGGAAGATCGATTATATCTGGAACCGGGCAGGGGAGTTTGCGGCGGCCAAGGATATCCGGCTCTACGGGATGGGCGGTTGGCTGAAGAGCCTATTCGGACAGTTTATGGGGGAGCGCATGAAGTGGCATAAAAAGGGGGAGATCCGGGGTATGGGGGCGGATGCCTTCGGCGGGCTTCTGAATTTTGCCAGGGACGGCGCGGCCTATGGGTTTCTTCTATATTGTATTGTGGAAAAGGGGATGTCGGCGGCGGATTTTGTGTTTTATTTCGGACTGATCTCCCAGTATTCCTCCTGGCTGCTTGGCCTGATCGGCCATTACGGCGAGCTGCAGCGCACGGCTTTTGCCTTTAACGATGTGAGGGAATTCCTGGAGATTCCGGATTATTTTTACAGGGAAGGGACAGTGGGGGATATCTCAGGGCGTGGGAACCTGGGGGGAATGCTTCGGGAAGATTTCTTGAAAGGGGATACTTCAGAGGGAGAGACCTTGCAGGAAAGTTTTATGCAGGAAAATATAGGCAAAAAAGGAGCACGCCTTCCGGAGACGGCGCCGGAAATCTCCTTTCAGGACGTGTCTTTTGGCTATCCGGGCAGTGACCGGGATACCCTGAGCCATCTGAATTTCACGGTGAAAAAGGGGGAAAAGATTGCCCTGGTTGGCACCAACGGGGCAGGCAAGACCACTCTGGTAAAGCTGCTGTGCGGTCTGTACCATGCGGACTCCGGGCGGATTCTGGTAGGGGGGAAGGATATCCGGAGTTATGACCGGGACGCCTATTACACTCTGTTGGCGGCGGTTTTCCAGGAGATCTACCTGCTGCCCGCCACTATGGAAAAGAACATTGCTCTGTGCAGGGAGGAAGAGATCGACAGGGAAAAGCTGGGACGTGTTATGGAATTATCCGGAATCCATGAAAAAGTAGGTATTTTGCCGGACAAGGAGAAGACGATTTTGATGAAGAGCGTTCGGGAGGACGGTATCGAGCTTTCCGGCGGGGAAAAGCAGAAGCTTGCATTGGCCAGGGCATTGTACAAGGGCGGATGCATCATGGTACTGGATGAACCCACCGCGGCGCTGGATCCCGTGGCGGAGAACGAGATTTACCAGAAGTATCATCAGCTGACCAGTGGGGCCACATCCGTCTTTATTTCCCACCGGCTGTCCAGTACCAGATTCTGTGACCGTATCCTGTTTCTGGAGGATGGGCGGATCACGGAGGAGGGCACCCACGAGGAACTGATGGCTCTTGGAGGGAAATATGCCGCTATGTATGAGATACAGAGCCGTTATTACAGGGATGAAGGAGACGGTGAGGGGTGTATGGACCAGGAGGTTGCTGCGGCTCTTTAAACCGACACTTTCGGACGTGATATGGGGCGGCTGGCGATGAGAAAGCGGCCAGGTATTTTGGATTGGAAATCTCATTCTTAATATGGGAGGGAAAGGAATATCGCAGATGAAAAAGCAAAAAGAAGACATTTGCATAATCATAAGAGGACTGAAAGAAATACGCCGGATTTCCCCGGGGCATTTGGGACTGATCCTGCTGCAGGCCGTCTTTGCGGCATTATCCCCCTTTATCACGCTGTACATGTCCAGGCTGATTATTAACGGGATCTCGGAGGGGGAGGAGCCCGCCAGGCTGTTTTTCTATGCCGGGCTCACCGTGACCGTGGGTCTGTTGGTGCATCTGCTGGCCAGTCTTTTCAAGCGGCTGCTGAACGGGATGGAGTTCCGTTTCTGGCCATGCTGCAGGATGGCGGTCAGTGAGAAGATGATGGAACTGGACTATGTGGAGGTGGAGTCCCCCAAAACCTATCAGCTGCGGCAGAAGATCCAGGATTATGAGAACACCGGGGGAGAGGGGCTGGGAAATCTGCTGTGGCAGTTCCAATGGATGGTTTCCAACCTGTTTACCATAGGATTTTCCGTTTCCCTGGTGATCGGGCTTTTTACGGCCTCATACCAGGGGCAGGCCCGGGGAATCCTGGCTTTTGCGGCATCTCCCTGGGCCTCGCTCCTGCTGCTTGGGGCCATCTTACTGAATGGATTTGCGGGGATGATTTTTGGCGGGAAAATGACAAAGCGGAGCCATGCCCTGATGGGGGAGGCGATTGCTGCGAACCGTATATATGGGTACTATCTGGAAAACCATGTGCTGACCTATCACACTGGCAAGGATATCCGGATCTACGGCCAGAAAGCGGTACTGGGGGAGGAAATGGATGAGCATTACAGTGCGGGAGAGCGCATGGTGGACGGCCAGATCAGGAACGAGGCGAAGTATTCCGGAGCCATTTCGGCCTGTACGGTGACGGTGAGTACTTTTGTTTACCTGTTTGTGGGGCTGAGGGCCCTGGCGGGCATGATCGGCATCGGGGACGTGGTGCTGTATATCGGCAGCATCAGCAGGTTCACGGAGGGATTTTCCGGCCTGGCTATGGCTCTGACAAGGCTGAGGACGAACTGTGATGCCATGAGGGCTTATTTTGAATTCATGGATATACCGGTAAGCGGACGGCAGGGATCCGGGAAGGTTGTGGAAGGCGGAAAGCAGTCCGTGACAGCGAAGGAAGGGGGAAAGCAATTCGGTACGGGAGCGGAAGTCGGAAAACGGCCCGGTGCAGCAGGGGAAGGCGAAAAGCAGCCCGGTGCGGCAGGGGAAGGCAGAAAGCAGCGCAGGGAGGCAGTGGAAGGCGGGAAGCAGTGCAGGGAGGTAGCGGAAGGCGGAAAGCAGCCCGGAACAGCAACAGAATGCGGAATACAGCTCAGACCCACAGACGGGAGAACGAAATACGAAGTGGAATTCCGCGACGTATCCTTCCGCTACCCGGGCACGGAAACCTGGACCCTTAAACATATTTCCCTGACCTTCCGCGCAGGGGAGCGGCTTGCGGTAGTGGGAAAAAACGGCAGCGGCAAGACTACCTTCATCAAGCTTTTATGCCGCCTTTACGAGCCGGACGAGGGAAGCATCCTGCTGAACGGGACGGACATTCGGGAATACGACATAGAGGAATACAGGAAGATATTTTCCGTGGTGTTCCAGGATTACCAGCTGTTTTCCTTCTCCCTGGCCCAGAATGTGGCTGCGGCGACGGAGCCGGACGGGAACCGGGTGACGGAATGCCTGCAGCGGGCCGGCTTCGGGGGGCGCCTGTCCGGAATGCCCCTGGGTACGGAGACCTGCCTGTACAAGGATTTCGAGGAAAACGGAGTGGAAATCTCCGGCGGTGAGGCCCAGAAGATTGCCCTGGCCAGGGCCCTGTACAAGGATGCTCCCATCGTAGTCCTGGATGAGCCCACCGCCGCCCTGGATCCGGCAGCGGAGTATGAGATTTATTCCAGGTTCAATGACATCGTGGGGAACAAGGCCGCCATCTATATCAGCCACCGCCTGTCCTCCTGCAGGTTCTGCGACGATATTGCTGTCTTTAACAAGGGAGAGCTGGTGCAGCGGGGAAGCCATGAGGAACTGGTCTGCCGGAAGGAGGGAAAGTATTTTGAGCTTTGGAGTGCCCAGGCGCAGCATTATGCGGAGTAGAAAGATTATTCGCAGACAGTCTTTTACAAATACTTCCATTGTGTATCAGGTACTATTTGCGGAGGATGAGTTGTCAGTCAGGCTGAGCCTGCAGAATTCCATACCCTGAGAGAAATATAATATGAGACTGGCGGCTCAGGCGGATAACGGGCTTGCGGCCGTGGGCAGCGGGTAGAGAGCTTTCGAATTATTGCGCAATTTCCCGGCGGAGGGCAGTATCCTCTGTACCAGGGAACCTGTATCGGCCACAAGAAGATCTGTCAGCTCCAGGGTCCCTTCAGGGATCAGAATCTCCTGATTGACGATTCCGTGTCGGCGATTTCCAATCTCCGGGTGCAGATGACGGCGGCCAGAGGGGAAGTGTGGATGAAAGAGATCCGGCTGTATTGACAAAAAAAGGACAGCGGATTTCATGATTGGCAGATCAGATTTCTCCAAAAAAGGATCGGAAGAAAAGGAAAGAAAGAAAAGGGAATGAATATTATTAAAAAAAATAACGGAAAAATAGAAAAAACGGCTCAAATAAGGATTGACAGAACATCCATCACCATCTATAATAATATAGCGTGCGTGCGGATGTTCCTGTTTTTGGCTTTGACAGGCCGGACGAACCGGGAGATTCCAGGCACAGCAGACCAACAACCATTTAATTTATGAAAGAGGTGAAACAGAATGCCAACATTTAACCAGTTAGTAAGAAAGGGACGCCAGACTTCCGTAAAGAAGTCCACTGCACCTGCTCTGCAGAAGGGATACAACTCTCTTCACAAGAAGGCTACGGATGCATCCGCTCCTCAGAAGCGTGGTGTATGCACTGTTGTAAAGACCCTCACCCCGAAGAAGCCCAACTCGGCTCTGCGTAAGGTGGCCAGGGTACGTCTTTCCAACGGCATCGAGGTTACGAGCTATATTCCCGGTGAAGGACACAATCTGCAGGAGCACAGCGTTGTTCTGGTTCGCGGCGGCAGGGTAAAGGACTTACCCGGTACCAGATATCATATTATCCGTGGTACCCTTGATACCGCAGGAGTTGCGAACAGGAAACAGGCTCGTTCCAAGTACGGCGCTAAGAGGCCCAAGGCTGCAAAGAAATAAGTTCCGGGAGAAGCGGGAGCTGTTCTGAAAGAAGCGTCATTTTGGTCCACAAAAACGAAACTAAGAAAGTGTTGGAATTCTGTAATATGCAGGAAGCTGTCTTTTACTCCCTGTAAGGTATAATCGAGAAATACAGATAAACAGCGCGAACACTTGGGGAAACACATGTGAGTACCGATGATCTATTAACAGGCGGCGCAATTGGCTGCCAAAGTGTCCTGTATAGGATAGGGAGCAGTTATGGTTATACTGTCCGGCATATCCGGGAGATACAGAGCACACTTCATGAATAAGGAGGGAAGAACCGTGCCACGTAAAGGACATATTCAGAAAAGAGATGTATTGGCAGATCCTTTATACAATAATAAAGTGGTGACCAAGCTGATCAACAATATCATGCTTGACGGCAAGAAAAGCGTCGCACAGAAGATTGTATACGGTGCATTTGCAAAAGTAGAAGCAAAATCAGGCAAGCCTGCTCTGGAAGTATTCGAAGCGGCCATGAATAATATTATGCCTGTTCTGGAAGTAAAGGCCAGACGTATCGGCGGCGCTACTTATCAGGTTCCTATTGAGGTAAGGGCGGAGAGACGTCAGGCGCTGGGCCTTAGATGGCTGACCATGTTCTCCCGCAAGAGAAGCGAGAAGACCATGGAAGACAGACTGGCAAACGAGATCCTTGACGCGTCCAATAACACCGGATCCGCAGTCAAGAGAAAAGAAGATATGCACAAGATGGCGGAGGCAAACAAGGCGTTTGCACACTACAGGTTCTAGCAGCCTGTAAGGGAAACGCCTCGGCGTTTGCACACTACAGGTTCTAAATAATAAGTAGGGGAAACGCCTCGGCGTTTGTGCATCCATAGAAGTGTATATTTTCATGTAAGGAGTAATAAGATAGGAGGAAAAAATCTTGGCTGGAAGAGAATATCCGTTAGAGAGAACCAGGAATATCGGGATCATGGCCCATATCGATGCTGGTAAGACCACATTGACAGAGCGTATCCTGTATTACACTGGCGTGAACTACAAGATAGGGGATACTCATGAAGGCACTGCCACCATGGACTGGATGGAGCAGGAGCAGGAGCGAGGCATCACTATCACTTCAGCGGCTACGACCTGCCATTGGACATTGGAGAAGGAGACCAAACCCATGCCTGGTGCCCTGGAGCACCGTATCAATATCATTGATACGCCTGGCCACGTTGACTTCACCGTGGAGGTGGAGCGTTCCCTGCGCGTGCTGGACGGCGCAGTCGGCGTTTTCTGCGCGAAGGGCGGCGTTGAGCCCCAGTCCGAAAATGTATGGCGGCAGGCTGACACTTACAATGTACCCCGTATGGCGTTCATCAATAAGATGGACATCCTGGGCGCGAACTTCTACGGCGCTGTGGAGCAGATCAAGACCAGGCTTGGCAAGAATGCCATCATGATTCAACTGCCCATCGGCAAGGAGGATGAATTCAAGGGAATCATCGACCTGTTCGAGATGAAAGCCTATATCTACAATGACGACAAGGGCGATGACATCACGGTGACGGACGACCTTGGAGACATGAAGGATGACGCTGAACTGTACCGTTCGGAGATGATTGAGAAAATCTGTGAGCTGGATGATGATCTGACCATGATGTATCTGGAGGGCGAGGAGCCGTCCGTAGAGGAGATGAAGAAGGCGCTGCGCAAGGCTACCTGCGAGTGTACCGCGATTCCGGTATGCTGCGGATCTGCTTACCGCAACAAGGGCGTCCAGAAGCTCCTGGATGCTGTCCTGGAGTATATGCCTGCTCCTACCGACATCCCTGCCATCAAGGGCGTTGACCTGGAGGGCAACGAGGTGGAGAGGCATTCTTCCGATGAGGAGCCTTTCTCCGCGCTTGCATTCAAAATCATGACAGATCCTTTCGTAGGAAAGCTTGCATTCTTCCGCGTATATTCCGGTACCATGAATTCCGGGTCTTACGTATTGAATGCCACCAAAGATAAAAAAGAGCGTGTGGGACGTATCCTGCAGATGCATGCCAACAAGCGCGCGGAGCTGGATAAGGTCTACTCGGGAGACATTGCCGCAGCGGTGGGCTTCAAGCTTACCACCACCGGCGACACGCTCTGCGACGAGCAGCATCCGGTCATCCTGGAGTCCATGGAGTTCCCGGAGCCTGTCATAGAGCTGGCTATCGAGCCCAAGACCAAGGCCGGCCAGGGCAAGATGGGCGAGGCGCTGGCAAAGCTGGCGGAGGAAGATCCCACGTTCCGCGCCCACACCAATGCGGAGACAGGACAGACCATCATCGCAGGTATGGGCGAACTCCACCTGGAGATTATCGTGGACCGTCTGCTGCGTGAGTTTAAGGTAGAAGCCAATGTGGGCGCGCCTCAGGTTGCTTATAAAGAAACAATAAGAAAACAAGTTACATGTGAAGGTAAGTATATAAGACAATCTGGTGGTAGAGGTCAGTATGGACATTGTGTTATAGATCTTATACCATGTTCAGGTGATTATGAGTTTGAAAATGCAATAGTTGGTGGAGTAATACCGAAAGAATACATACCAGCTGTTGATAATGGCATTAGAAATGCTGCTCTTAATGGTGTTATAGGAGGTTATCCAACGATTAATTTTAAGGTTAGATTGCATGATGGATCATATCATGATGTTGATTCATCTGAAATGGCATTTGAATTTGCAGGTTCTATGGCATTTAAAAATGGTATGTCTAAGGCAGATCCTGTTTTATTAGAACCTATTGTTAAAGTAGAAGTAACTGTGCCTGAAGAATATATGGGTGATGTAATGGGTGATTTGAACTCTCGTAGAGGAAGAATAGAGGGGATGGAATCAAGATTTGGAGCTCAAATAATAAAAGCACAAGTACCTATGTCTGAAATGTTTGGATATGCTACAGTTTTGAGATCTAGAACTCAAGGGAGGGGTACTTATAGTATGGAATTTGATCATTATGATGAAGTGCCAAAAAATATTCAAGAACAGATAGTTAGTAAAAAATAGGAGGTATTTATAGAGATGTCAAAAGCTAAATTTGAGAGGAATAAACCGCATGTTAATATAGGGACGATAGGACATGTTGATCATGGTAAGACTACATTGACAGCGGCTATAACGACAGTATTAGCAAACAAAGGATATGCTGAAGCATTTAAATATGACGAGATAGATAAGGCTCCGGAGGAGAAAGAGAGAGGTATAACGATAAATACAGCGCATGTTGAGTATGAGACGGATGGAAGGCATTATGCACATGTTGATTGTCCGGGGCATGCTGATTATGTTAAGAATATGATAACTGGAGCTGCTCAAATGGATGGTGCGATATTGGTTGTATCTGCAGCTGATGGACCTATGCCACAGACAAGAGAACATATATTGTTGGCTTCTAGAGTAGGAGTTGATTATATAGTAGTGTTTTTAAATAAAGCTGATATGGTTGATGATGAAGAGTTATTGGAATTAGTAGAGATGGAAGTAAGGGATTTATTAAATGAGTATAAATTTCCTGGGGATGATACACCTATTATAAAGGGATCAGCATTAAAGGCGTTAGAGAATCCTACTGATACGGATGCTACAGCTTGTATAATGGAGTTAATGGATGCCGTAGATAGCTATATTCCTACGCCTGAGAGAGCTACGGATAAGCCTTTTTTAATGCCGGTTGAGGATGTGTTTACTATAACAGGAAGAGGAACAGTAGCTACTGGAAGAGTAGAGACTGGTGTATTGAAGGTGCAAGAGGAAGTAGAAATAATAGGATTGAAAGAAGAAAAGAGCAAGACAGTAATTACTGGGATAGAAATGTTTAGGAAATTATTAGATGAAGCTCAAGCAGGAGATAATATAGGTGCGTTGTTAAGGGGGATTCAGAGGTCTGATATAGAGAGAGGTCAGGTATTAGCTAAACCTGGGACAGTAAATCCACATACAAATTTTATAGGTCAAGTATATGTTCTTAAGAAAGAAGAGGGTGGTAGACATAAGCCATTTTTTGATGGATATAGACCACAATTTTATTTTAGAACGACAGATGTTACAGGTAATATAAAATTACCAGAAGGAAAAGAGATGGTTATGCCAGGAGATCATATAGATATGGAGGTTGAATTGATAACTCCGATAGCTATGGATGAGGGTGAGTTCCAGGACAGCCAGGGCTACACAGTGAAACCCTGTTTCAAAAATAAATAAATAGTTTTATATATTTAAAGGGACTGATAATTTAATTAGTCCCTTTATATTTGTTATTGTAATAAATAAAGTATTGAGTTGTATTTTTATTTATAGTATAATTAAGTAGTTATACATATATATGTAGACAATTGTAGGATAGAATCATGTAGTGTTGTTTTTTGATGTGTCCATAAAAGGAGGGAAAAAAATGAGCTTAAATCAGAAAATTAGAATAAAATTAAAAGCATTTGATCATGTAATGCTTGATAATGCTGTCTTAAAAATAGTTGAGGTAGCTAATAATACTGGAGCTAAGGTGTGTGGACCAATACCGTTGCCAACGAGGACGGAGAAGATTACTATATTAAGATCTCCTCACAAGTATAAAGATTCAAGAGAACAGTTTGAAATAAGAACACATAAAAGATTGCTTGATATAGTTAATCCTACGCCTAAAACTGTTGATGCTCTAATGAGGTTGGATGTTCCAACAGGTGTTGATGTAGAATTGAAATTATAATGATTGGTTTTATGATTGATTAATATTTTAATCCGCTCATAAAGGAGGAAAGTTAGCGTGAAAAAAGCAATTTTTGGACAGAAAATCGGAATGACTCAAATTTTTACAGAAGATGGTAATATGATTCCGGTTAGTGTTATTTTAGTTGAGTCGAATGTTGTAGTTCAAGTTAAGAAAGAGGAAAAAGAAGGATATAATGCTATACAAGTTGGGTATGGAATTATAAGAGAAAAACTTGTTAATAACCCTATAAAGGGACATTTCAAAAAATCAGGAATTGATATAAAAAGGCATTTAAAAGAACTTAGATTAGAAGATTGTTCTTCTTATGAAGTGGGAACTGAAATTAGTATTAATTTATTTTCAGTTGGAGAAAAAGTAGATGTTATAGGTAAATCTAAGGGGAAAGGTTTTCAAGGAACTATAAAGAGGTGGAATGGACATAGAGGTCCAATGTCTCACGGATCTAAATTTCATAGATCTGTAGGTTCTATGGGTGCTTCATCTGATCCTTCAAGAACATTTAAAAACAAGAAAATGCCAGGAAGAATGGGCGGTAAGAGATGTACAATG
>OFHM01000356.1_pt1 | contig 40817 bp, 31 predicted proteins | sample 1521311 | NCBI WGS metagenome assembly OFHM01 (sample SAMEA3504083, study PRJEB24116) | mouse gut metagenome | biome: mouse gut; feature: mouse-associated habitat; material: faeces | place: Denmark | collected 2011 | reverse complement strand
AAATGAAGTATGCTATAGTAATTTTTGCTTAAAAGCGTCTGTTTTTGTTACTTTTGTATACAAATTGTGCCGTTTATTTGTTTTTCCGATGAATACATTTCGCTATTGCAATAATAGAGAGCTGTGCAAAAAGGTATACTTTTTTGCACAGCTCTCTATTATTGTGCCGCGAAAAGGCTCCGCGCTCTATTTGTAGCGCTCTATCTGTAAAAGGAAAATATAATTGTAAAAGAAGTAGATTTATGATACGATATAAAATAAAAAGACGGTGAATGAATAGGCACGAAAAGCCAGACAGACCCGCAAAGGAAAGAGACCCCGGACGCAATAGGGAAATTATGCCTGAAGAAGGGCAGAAAATTATGTGTCAGATATTTGAAGATTTAGCAGAAAAACGGGCACAAGAACGGGCTATGGAAGAAAAGAAAGCAACTGCACGCCGCATGATTACAAGAGGTAAGCCGACTGTTGAGGAAATTGCAGAAAATGTCGATTTGCCGATTGATATTGTGAGAGACTTAGCCGGCTTACAGTTGTCAAAATAAAACAGAAAGGACTCAACCCCAATGGACAGACAAAATCTCACATTAATGACAGATCTCTATGAACTGACCATGATGCAGGGTTATTTCCGGCATAAAGATCAGAATGAAACTGTCATTTTCGACGCCTTTTACCGCAAAAACCCCTGTGATGGAGGATATGCCATATCTGCAGGACTGGATCAGGTCATCCAGTACATAAAGGAGCTGCACTTTGACCAGGAGGATATCGACTATCTGGCCTCCCTGGGTATCTTCCAGGCAGATTTCCTGGAATATCTGAAGACCTTCCGTTTCTCCGGAGATCTCTATGCTATCCCGGAAGGCACTGTTATGTTTCCCAGGGAACCTGTGATTAAGGTCATCGCCCCCATCATGGAAGCCCAGCTGGTGGAGACCGCTATCCTAAACATCATCAACCATCAAAGTCTCATCGCCACCAAGGCCGCCAGAGTCTGCTATGCCGCCAGAGGAGACGGCATCATGGAATTCGGCCTTCGCAGAGCCCAGGGACCTGACGCCGGCACTTACGGGGCCAGAGCGGCTGTCATCGGCGGGTGCATCGGTACCAGCAATGTTCTGTGCGGTCAGCTGTTCGATGTGCCGGTAAAGGGCACCCATGCCCACAGCTGGATCATGAGCTTTTCCGATGAATACACTGCCTTTAAAACCTATGCGGAAATGTATCCAACCGCCTGCATTTTGCTGGTAGACACTTATGATACACTCAAATCAGGAGTTCCCAACGCCATAAGAGTATTCACGGAAATGCGGGAAGCCGGCATTCCTTTAAGCTTCTATGGCATCCGCCTGGACAGCGGAGACCTGGCCTATCTGTCCAAACGGGCCAGGAAGATGCTGGATGCCGCAGGTTTCCCTGATGCCGTAATCTCGGCTTCCAATGATTTGGACGAATACCTGATCGACAGCCTGAAGGTACAGGGAGCCGCCATCACCTCCTGGGGCGTAGGTACCAACTTAATCACCTCCAAGGACAATCCGTCCTTCGGCGGTGTATACAAGCTGGCGGCCATCCAGGATGAGAACGGGCATTTTATCCCTAAAATCAAGCTGTCCGAGAACAGTGAGAAGGTTACCAATCCCGGAGATAAAAAGATTTACCGTATTTATGATAAAGAGTCCGGAAAAATCAAGGCCGATCTTATCTGCCTGACGGAAGAAGAATATCAGGAAAGCGATGATCTGATGCTCTTCGATCCTTCGGAACCCTGGAAAAAGACAAAGCTCCACGGCGGTACCTACAGGCTGCGCCCCCTCATGGAACACATTTTCCATAAAGGCGAATGCTGCTATACCTCCCCCAAAGTCATGGACATCCGCGCCTACTGCCAGCAGGAGCTGGATACCCTCTGGGATGAGACAAAGCGTCTGGTGAATCCCCATGAGGTGTATGTAGATCTGTCCCAGAAACTATATGACACGAAAATCCGGCTGTTGGAGGAAATGAGCAGGAACTAATCTACCTTTGCATTCATTCCCGCATAATCGGTGCTTGATGTCCGCACCGGGACAAGAAAGTAGGCGGTGCAGTGGACACGCCTGCTGACGACGCAGTACCGTTACGGACAGCAACTACTGATACACATGGATGAATACAAAGGGGTACCGGGCTTTCCGATCAAATCCATGTATTCCGGTCCGGGTTCATGGGGCTGTAGACCGGTATAGGAGATACCCTTTTCCGCTACTGGCCCCGCAGCCCACATGCCATGCGGGCCGTAAACGCCCATATCAGGCCTACCTATAAAACAAGGGCAACCCATCTTCCCCGATGCACTGCCCTTGTCCCTTTCATTAATAAATCGTGCACTTACCCCTCACTGCTCCATCTGCCGCCCTAAAAATCCTGCTGCGGACATCAGCAGCTTCTGCTCTACCTCACCCATGCGGCTCTTATTGTCATTCTGCAGCAGCACCACGCTCCCGATGATGTCTCCCTCGCAGAGAATCGGAGCAATGGCCTCATGCTGATACTCGTCGCCGCCCTCGTCACAGACCGGGATAAAACTCCGGTCTCCTCTGGTTGCCATGATAGTTTCCCGATTGTGAATCTTCTCTTCCATCTGCCTGCTGACAGACTTGTTTACCATCTGTTTATACCCGCCTGCGGCCGCGATAAACTGATCCCTGTCCGCAATCAATGCCGCATGGCCGGACACCTGCGCCAGACTCTCCGCATACTGTTTGGCGAAGGTGCTCATCTCCCCGATAGGAGAATATTTCTTCAGGATGACCTGCCCTTCCCTGCCCGTAAATATTTCCAGCGGATCACCACTACTGATAACATTGACAGTAAAGAGTCGTTCAGCCTGATTGCGAGTTTTCAGGCGAACCTTTGTAGTGTTTTGACTTAGATTTCCCCCCATGGAAAGGGTGGATAACCGTCCGCCATCGTTTAATATAACTTTACTGTCTTTATCAAAATTTACAGGAAGCTCCTCCGCCTGCTGCTTTTCAACATGTAGCAAAGCATCTACATCCGCTTTGAGCTTCACATCTATGTGATCCTCATACACGATAATCCTGTCAATAATGAGCTGCAAATCAATCTTGTCCAGCTTTGGCTTATTTAAGATATCATTAAACACATCTATAACTGTCCTTGCAAGCCTGTTTATCCTGATAATGTCATTACGTTTGCCTGCAGTTAGGTTGATTTGATTCTGCAAACCGCTGATCTTCAGTGTTGCTTCGTCCTCAAGTTCAACATAGGTCTCTTCAATAATCTCTATCTGAGCTACCACCGCTGGATTCGTGTCAATCTGTGCTTCTAACTTTGCAAGTTCCTTGATTTTCCTCTTTTTAATTGCTTTCAATTCCTCTTTTGCATCATGCAGATGCCGCTCCAAAAGGGAAATCGTATTCTCGTTTTCCTGTACTTCTACAGCTTCATTCTTAATTGTTTTCTCCAATTGCTTAATCATGTCATCAGAATTATCTCTGACCTTTTTCACATACTCTTTTAAAATCGCGTCCAGCATATCGACACGAGTATGATGAGAAGTGCATCCTTTTATTCCTCTTTTATGGTATGTGCCACAGATATACGCCGGAGCCATATCTCCTCTGCTCATGGAAAACATAGGCGAACCGCAGTCCCCACAGAACATAACGCCAGAGTACACATTATCATACTTCTTTATACCACGGTAGTTTGTCTTGGTGCGTTGCTTCAACAAATCCTGTGTCAATATCCATGTACGAGTATCAATAATTGGTTCATGGTGGTTTTCAAACACATAATTTTCTTCCGGTGCAATCTTTATATCCGTTCCGTTAATTTTTTTCCTCTTATATTTATGTTGGCGTAATGTGCCAATATAAAAGTCATTTGTCAAAATCCCCTGTACCGTAATAATACTCCATGCAGTATATGTCTTTTTCCTCTTATACTCATCCCCTCTTGCTTCTACTCTCTCTTTTTCTTTCATTCTCGGTGTAGGAATGTTTTGTTCTGTCAGATAATTTGCTATTCTTTTATATCCCCATCCTTCATTATATAAAGAGAACACTTTCTTAATTATCTCTGCTTCGTCTCGCTGCACCGCAATCTCCTGCTTTTTTATGTTAGTTATAACATAGCCATAGGGAACAACATTAATCCACTTCCCATCCTCTTGCATTCTGCGGATAACACTGCGCACCTTTTTACTTGCATCGGTAACAGGCATTTCATTAATCAGGAAACGAAACTGAATTGCCATCCAATCATCATAAGTAGGGTAATCTATTGTATCTCCGATACTGATAATCCGCACCCCTGCATCCCTCAAGTCCTCCAGCTCCACCAGCCCCTTACTATTTCTTCGGGAAAAACGGCTAAAGTCTTTCACAATCAAAATTTTGACTTCTCCACTCAGCAGCCTTTTTCTTAATTTCTGATAGCCCTCCCTCTGTTCAAATGTGTAACCGGAACGATCTCGGTCTACATAGAAACTCAATTTGCATTTAGGGAATTTTTTCTTGACAAATTCTTGGATGATACTTTTCTGGTTTTCAATCGAAGTATTATCCTTATCCAACTCTTCGTCAACAGAGATACGGCAGTATCCGCTTATTTCCTCCGTTAATAAAGCGTCTGTCCCTTTTTCCATTTTTCCATCCTTTCCTTTTTGTTAGAATTTGTTCCGTACAGTTACAGATAACATTGTAACTTATCTTTAGCAAAATTGCAAGCGATTTCAGGAATTATTTACCGTCAAGTTTTTATTATGCTTCAGCAAATCTTTTGTCAATTCCAGCAAATCCCCTTTCCCTGAGTAAAATATAACAAATTTATATTTCTTCTCACGGAATTTCTTTATGATTGGCTTCAAATTATCCATAGTACACGGGTCATCAGCTTCATCATTGGTCAGCCAGATACTGGCGAACTTAAATTCCTTATTTATTTCAATCTGCATAGCATACCTCCTCTATTATCTAATATTTCCAAATTTTGGTTTTGCTATACGGGTTCATATCTGCTAATCAAAAAACATTTGGATTAAATATGCTTTGATTAGCAGATAAAAATTATCAAAAACACATACAGGTGACAGCTCATTACACTGTCCACATCGGTATCGCACCGTCACTCAAAATTGACCGGAAAAATCCGGAAGTATCATTATCGAAGATATGCCTCATTGCCCCATGTAACTGCTACACTTTTTGCCAGACATTTATCGCTCACTGCCTTAACTTCAATACCAGGTTTCAGTATTCCTTCGTATACACTCCCATACAAAATGAAAGCAGGCAGCTCTTGGCGTGTCCGCATAGCGGCTCCACACATCCCACACGTCCCATATGCATTTACATATTCAGTTTTCAAGGTTCATGCCCTACCTCCTTCCTGCGAATTTTCAAGTTCATTCTACAAGTAAACAGTCCAATTTACCTGTACCAATTACTCAAATTCTTTTGAAAGTTTTTTTGAACTAACTTCTGATGCAATCTTTCCTCTATCTTTTGTTGACTTTCCTCCTACCGCTTGTTAAAATCTTTAGTGGATAAAATCATAACTTCATAAACCGACACTCAAACTGCTATGAACCGGAATAGGGTAAACCCTGCCCTGTCCTGGTTATAGCAGTTTTTTAATTGCCAAAGTACCCCTCTTACAGCCAATACCCGAAGGGCTTTACAAAAAATTGGGCGGTAACACCCTTATGTGTTGTAAGACACTCGCCTAAGCTCGTACAACACGCAAACTCCCTACGGGCAGTTTGCCACGAATAGCAAGCACTGCCTATGTCATGACATAGGCACCATTTCCGCAAGTTTCTTCCAGGTGGAAACTTGCAGAAATTGGCTTGCAGAGGGCATATCCCCCTGACCCCCTAAAAGCGCAAAAGCTGCTACACCTTGCTTGCGCATAGCTGACAGCTTTTGCTTAAAAACCAGCCCGCCAGATATGGCGTAATCAATCGCATCTTCCAATGCATCAGTACATAGAAAGGAGCTTCCAAATGCCAAAAAGAGAACGCAACATACCGATACAAATTTATCTAAGCGAGGACGAAGATTTTATTCTGACACAAAAACAGAAAGCGTCCGGGATGAAAAGCAAATCCTCTTTCCTACGGCATCTGATTTTATACGGTTATGTCTATGACATTGACTATTCAGAGCTTCGGGAATACAATGCTGCGCTTGCTAAAATCGGAAACAACTTAAACCAGATTGCAAAACGCATGAATGCCACAGGTAACGTATACAAAGCCGATGTAAATGAAGTAAAGGAGCTGATGCAAAAGGTATGGCATACACAAAAATCCATGCTATCACAGCAACCGTGGGTAAAGCAGTAGACTACATCTGTAATCCCGCTAAGACTGATGAGGGCATCCTAATTTCTTCTTATGGATGCAGCCCTGAAACCGCCGCTTTTGATTTCAAATTCGCGCTGTCAAAAACAAGCCAGTCCAATCCAAATAAAGCTTATCATCTAATACAGTCTTTTCTTCCTGGTGAAGTTTCTTATAAAGAAGCCCACCAGATAGGCGCAGAGTTTGCCGACCGACTTTTAGAGGGAAAATACTCGTATGTCGTCACCACACATATTGACAAGGGGCATGTCCATAACCACATCATTTTCTGTGCCGCTGATAACATCAACCACGAGAAATATCACGACTGCAAAAAGACCTATTACAATATCCGCAACCTGAGCGATGAACTCTGTAAGGAGCATGAATTATCCGTCATCACTCCTGATAAAAAACGGGGTAAAACTTACAAGGAATGGCAAACTGGCAAAAATGGTTCTTCATGGAAAGAACAGTTAAAAGCCGACATTGACGAAGCAATAAAAAATGCTGGAACTTACAAGGACTGCATTGAGCTGATCCGGGCAAAAGGCTACGAAATCAAAGGTGAGGACTTCGGGGAAAAAGCGCATAAATTTATCTCATTTCGTCCTCTGGACAGGGAGCGTTTTATCCGTGGCAGTGCAAAGTCTTTAGGTGCGGAGTACACCAAGGAACGGATCAGGGAGCGTATTGAGGAAAAGGCACTTGTAAAAGATAGAAAGCGTGTTCCGTTCCCTGTCAGAAAAAAGCCTATTGTCAAAGATTATTCAAGAAAAAATCTCATTGACACCACCGAGGAAAAATTCACACAAAGCCCCGGCTTGAAACATTGGGCAGACATCCAAAACCTTAAAATTGCTGCCGCAAGCTACAGTCAGGCAGGCTCCATAGCAGAGCTTGAAAAGCAAATCGCCGCCAAGTCCACACTTGCAAAAACAGCCCGTGAGAGCCTTGTGGAAGCCGAGCGCCAGCTAAAGGATTTCGGGCAGGTTTTAAAGTATGCAGAGCAGTATAAAGCCAACCATATCTATCATGTGCGCTACCAGAAGTCCAAGGACAAAGACGCTTACCTGCGCCGCCATGAAACGGAGCTTATTCTTCATGACGGTGCGGAAAATATGTTGAAGCGTTTTAGCATCAATCCAAAGAATATTGATGTTGAAAAACTACGCAGCGATTACAATGCACTTTATTCCAAAAAGCAGGCTCTACAGAAAACTTACAAAGCTGCTGAGAAAGAAACCGCCGATCTTAACCAGAAACTGGATACTCTCAACCAATATCTTGCCCGCACTCTAGGACAGCAGGTTACTGACAAAAAAATTGATAAAGACACGCAATCACTCTAAATTCGACATTAAAAAAGGGTGTACCACAACGAAGTTTTCCTTCATTGCGATACACCCTTATGTATGTGGCAATTCCTATATCCTGTCCTTTTTCATATTTTATGTTATGTATTTTCCTATATCGTTCTTTCATGTACTCAACTTTACTTTCTAACTGCATTTTGATATTTTTCACGTTTGACGAAGTATATTGTTAACTACCATCAATGTAAATCACGATAAATAATTCAAAATAAAATCTGGCTACCACAGTCCGAAAAGCCCATTTTACATAATCCCTTACTTCCCCTTTAAAATAATTGTCCTATTTGCCTATTCAAATACTGTCCTATCTCTTCCATTGAATAAATAAATTTTTCTTTCCCTTTTAAATAGCTCTCTTCAACTTTTATTTATGTCCGGGAAACTAAACCTGTAAAAAGCTATACCAAAGAAAATCAGCAACCCATTCGTATCCTTGACATCGTTTTTCATCCTGAAACAGTTGCCACCATCTTGTCTAAATCAATAATTACGATATAGTTTGTAAGTTTTTTGCCTTATCCGATTGGACAGATGGTGGTACTGTATAAGTACTACATATAGAACTTACACTCTTGAAACTGCACGAAATAATATATACTGCACGTCGATTTGATTTGCAGTTATGGATATAACAAAGTCACTGGCACACCAGTGACTTTAAGACCGCCAGCCAAATGTTTGGCTGAAACAAGTTGGTAAATTCTGGCGGTCTTGAGTATAAATACAAAATTTCAGGATTACAATGCGCCGTCACGCCTGTGTTTCCCGCTGTCCAACAAATCAGAGTAAAACACTAGTGCAAGCCCCTGCCCCCATCCTTGTATCCAATTCTTTGATATTCTGCAGTAGCCATCCCTGTCTTTCATCACTGCCGTCCCTCCAGATACATTCATCACCCGCCCATCCACACTGATATTTTTCCTGACACCTTGAATGAAACGATTGATATATTTTATATGAAGCGGATTCCCCCTTACCAGCATTGCTGCTGCAATTCCAAAGGATGCCGACACTTCTTCATAGGACTCTTCGTCATCCAATATAGTACGCCACAATCCATTTTCTGTTTGTAACAACTTCAATGCTGATAGTTGCTCATTTGAAGAACCAACTATATCCAGATACTCCGGATACAGATAGCATTCCGGCAGCACGATACCCACCTGCGCCATGGTATATGCCGCCCATGCATTTGCCCTCCCCCAGTAAAATCCAGACATATGATTTTGGGTAAGGTTATCATAACCATGATACCAAAGTCCGGTCTCTGCATTCTGAAGATACTTGATGTGCCAGTACCATTGATTCAATGCATCATGGATGATATCCTCTGATTTCAGTTTCACCCCTACACGCAGCAGAAAGAATGCTGCCATAAACAGAGTGTCAGCCCATGCCTGTTCAGGGAAATCATTTTTCTGCGATACCGTATGCTGCAATACAGAATCCCCAAAACGCAATGCATCTTTCCTGAGATACTCCGCTTTTTCCATCACAATTTCCCAATATCTTTCCTCCCCTGTTGATTCGTAAAGCGTAATTAGACAATGTCCCATTGCACAGGTATTCACATTCCAATCCGGAAGCCCAAGCTCCATATATTCATCAATCCTGTCCTTCATCAGATTCAGATACTTCTCGTTCCCAGTTGTCTCATATGCCCTGCTGATTCCATAATATGCCACTCCACATGGCCAGTCCCAACTCATGTCCATACGCATGGTGCGCTCAATGATTTTGTCAATCAATTCATAAATCTCATCCTTATCAAATTCCAGTCCAGCCACATTTGACCCCTTGTCCTTTCTCATGTTGTAAAAAATTGTCTGTATGGAAAAGGCTGCCGCAAATCTACATTACAGCAGCCTTTTTCTTTTTATTATCTGCCAGTTATAGTACCATCTAAATCCCAAAGGTCTTCCCAACCTTTAGCTCCTTCCCATAGGAAGACCTGCCCTTTGACCAGGCGGCAGTTTTTATCCTCCAATCGGATTGCCTCCATCTCTTCTTCTGTCAGCGGATCCTCGGTAACACATTTAAGGTTCGAGATATACTGCGGCTCCTTTACAGAAAAAGGAATGGGAACCTGGCCCCTCTGCACTGCCCATTTGAGACAAATTACTGCCGGATGTACCTGATGCGCCTCAGCGGCCTTCCTAACTGCCGAAAGGGCCGTATCTACAACATCCTCTGCAGTCCTGTCACGTTCCGGCCTTGAGGGAGAACCTATAGGACAGTATCCAACAGGCAAAATGTCATGCTCCTTCGCATAGGCAAAGAGCTCCGGCTGCTGAAATGATGGATGCAATTCCATCTCCAATGCAACAGGCTGTATCCTACAGAGCGGCAGGACTGCCTCTAACTTTGGAATTGTCATATTGCTCATGCCAATATATCGCACCAGTCCCTCGTCCACCAGTTCCTCGCATTGATGCCATACCGACATAAACTCCTCCAGCGAAAAAGGTTTAGAATCCTGGTTCCTTGCATCCCCGCTGCATCCAGGTGCATGGTAGTTTGGAAATGGCCAGTGGACAAAATACAAATCCAGATAATCCAATTTCAAATCCAGAAGACTTTTCTTACAGGATTCCCTTACCTGCCCCTCCCCATGCATATCATTCCAAACTTTTGAGGTAATGAATAACTCTTTCCTCTCTACCGCTTTTTCCTCAAAAAGGCGCTGTAACACCTGGCCTATTTTATCCTCATTTTGATAGACGGCTGCACAATCTATCAATCTGTAACCATACTTTATGGCTCCATAAATAGCCTCAGATACCATATCTGCGCTGTATTTGTCCGAGCCGAATGTTCCGAGTCCCATACAGGGAATCTTCTCTCCAGTATACAACGTTCTTACAGGTATTTTCTGCTGATCGATTCTTCTCTCCATTTTACCCAACCTTTTTACATTTTTGATAGCATTTGACTTATCATGATATCTGCCATAAATTAATCAGCAAATGTTACCGCAACTTTGCCACACTCGCCGCCTGCCATAAGCCGATATGCCTCATCTGCTTTTTCAATAGGGAACTCATGTGTAATCAACTCTTCCGGGTGGATGTTCCAACGAACCAGCCTCTCTACCAGTTCTTCCATCCTCCAAAGGGAAGTCACCCACGAACCATAGATAGTCTTTTGTCCATGAATGATATCCGGGCTGGGATTAAAGGTACAGGTGCCCCCTTCGCCTACAAACGCAATTTTACCCCACTCTCTGGTTGCACGAATTGCCAGCTGCCTGCCAGCGTCATTTGCCGATGCATCGATTGCCCGCTCTACGCCTTTCCCTCCAGTGACTGCCAGGATTTGTTCCAAAGCATCCTCGCCGGGCTTGAATACATAATCAGCCAGCCCTAACTTCTTCGCCAGTCCAATCCGATAATCATTCATCTCTATACCAATCAGCTTATTTGCACCCAGTGCCTTTACCAGCATTAAGGCAGCCAAGCCTACAGGCCCCAGTCCAACCACCAGGACAGCGTCATTTCCGCAGATACCAATCTTTTCAATTGCCTCATATACAGTTCCAAATCCGCAGGCAACCTGCGCACCGTCTTTATAGGTAAGCTCATCCGGCAGCAGGATCAAATCCTTTTCTTCTGCCAGGATATAAGGTGCCATTCCGCCATTCCGCTGCCATCCATATGCCTGACGAAATTTACTTTTACAGGAAATATAATATCCACGCCTACAGTCATTGCAGACACCACAGCCAGAGATATGGTACACAATTACCCTGTCACCTTTCTTAAAGCGCTTCAAACCTTCCCCTTCCTCCACAATAATGCCGCAAGGCTCATGTCCTGCTACCATACCAGGAATATAGCCTTCAGGGCCTTTTCCCGTATGTTCCCGGTAGATACACCGGATATCACTCCCACAGATTGTAGTAGCCTTTGTCTGAATCAATACCTGGCCATGTCCTGGAGTAGGGACTTCAAAATCCCTCATTTCCACAGTACTGTTTCCGGGCAAGATAGCTCCCTTCATCAACATTTTTACTGCCATAGTTTTTCCTCTCTTTCTGTATTATGTACTTTATTTTTAAATGACAACTCCTTTTTGCAACATAATATTCGCATATAAAGCGCTTTCTCCTGTCGCAATGACAGCATAGGCCGACCGTGCTTCCTCATAAAAAGCAAATCTCTCAATCTGTCCTATCGCGCTATCTCCCCGCGCATCCACTTTGCTCACAATTTCTTTGTAAGAGTCCCAAATGGGGGTTTCCACCGGATCCCCCGGAAGCACTTGCATCAATTTTACTGGCTGTTCCACATATGTGTCCAACGGAAAAAGCTGTAATATCGCCTCCAATATCTCGCAGACACCGTGACCGTCCATACGGATTACAATAGAATCTTTTCCCACAGACTCTGACGGAAAATTGCCGTCCCCAATAACCAAACGGTCACTGTGTCCCATTTCACACAATACTTTCAATAATTCCGGCGACAAGACTTTAGGTATTCCTTTTAGCATCTTTGCGTTCTCTCCTCTCAAAACTTTTAGCAATCTGATATTGCCCTATCTCTTTTTCCGCCTGTATGTTTCAAAGCTTAAGACACCAAGGAAACTTACTGACAGAATCATGATTAAAATATACCATCCAATATGATTGTTGTCACTGGTCTTCGGACTTTCAGGAGCTGCCGCCTGGCTTTCATTCACTGCTCCCTCCTGTCTGTCCGAACCGCTTTCATCGTTCACAGGAACAATCTGCTTCCATCCGACAGAAATGGGTGACAGGCCATATACCTTGAATTGGATGCCATCTTCTGTTTTCGTCACTTCTGGATATTCTGTCTCACCGGCATGATTTCCGTTCATATCCTCCGTAAACAGATGACATACAACAAAATCATGTGTGTCTTTACCTGTACCTTCGGGATATGGCAATGTCACTGTCAGGCCGTCTTTCGGGAAATTCTCTTTGCTTGCCGGCAGCCATTCCGTTCCGCCTATGTTCATCATCAATACAACATCATAGACCACGATATTCTCCATTGCTATACCTTCTGGATGCTTCTGGATATTCAGCTTCATCTGTGTCTCGATTTTTTCCGGTGTATTCAAATTCTCATCATTTGCAAAAGCTGGAGGCACTTTTGAAATCCCGTTTTCTACTGCCAAGTGATACTGTACATTTGCCGTCGGCTCCGTACTAGGCACTGCCGTCGGATTCGTTGCAGGATTCTCACTCGGATTCGGAATCGGGCTTGCTACAGGCTCTCCGCTCGGGTTTGCACTCGGGCTTGCTACGGGCTCTTCACTTGGATTCGCACTTGGGCTTGCTACAGGCTCTCCGCTTGGCTTCGCGCTCGGGCTTGCTACTGGCTCTCCGCTCGGGTTTGCACTTGGGCTTGCTGCTGGCTCTCCGCTTGGGTTCGGGCTCGGGCTTGTTGCTGGCTCTCCGCTTGGGTTTGCACTCGGGCTTGCTACGGGTTCTTCACTTGGATTCGCACTTGAGCTTGCTACTGGCTCTCCGCTCGGGTTCGGGCTCGGGCTTGTTGCTGGCTCTCCGCTCGGGTTCGGGCTCGGGCTTGTATTCGTTTCAAGTTTAGCCAGCTTTTCAACGGCATCACTCAAAGCCTCATATGCTGAATTTACCTCTTGCTGCGTTGCTTCCACATCATCCAATACCTGCTTTGCAGCCTTCATTGCGTCATCAAAATCCTTCCATGTTTCGGCTGTATAATCCAACTCTCTAAGATTCATATTTGCATTATACAGCTCCTGTAGATCATTTTTATCCGCCTCAGTGTCTTCCGGCGCATCTACAGAAAGGCTTACAGCATCATAAATGATATTCTTGTAAGGCCCCATATTATTCTCGGATGCCAGATTGCCAGCGCTCTCTCCTTCTGCATAAGCTGGTGACTCATGCTCAAAAGCAATTACATTTTCGCCCTCTTTTAGCATAGCTGCATCAAACTGAATTACTATCAAGCTATACTGCCCAACTATTGTACATCTTGGATATGCCCCGCTGCTCTTGACCGGAATCGGACTTGCCGCTTCCTTCCCATCTACAGTAATAGAATCATTCAGCACTTCACCGTTCAGCTTAACCACAAGTGATGTTGACCTAGAGCTGGCTATCGCTATCTGAAGGGTGGCCGTTCCATTCTTATAACCACTACTGTCAAACAGAATGTTCCACGGAGTCACATCCGTTCCTTTCCATTGTAATTCTGTTTTTTCTGCCTTTTCAGCGCTGTATTTTATATTTCCATCTTCATAGAAATAACCTCCATCATAATGGGATTTCTGGCCGGCTGTAGGAGATGCCATATGTAAGAAATACCAGTCTTTCGACACATCATCTTCTCCAACCTTAAAATTCACTCCTTCCGGATATAACTGGCTGAACAGTAAGTGAGCACCCCAATATCGGAAATCAGACCCCAATGCCGTCTTATCCCCTCCAGCAAACTCCTCTGCTGTCCTGTCAGCAATCCCTATTGTCCACAATGTTTCGCCATAATCAGGGCTATCCCAGACCATGCTGCCCAAATCCTTTGTCTCTCCCCCGCTGACAACAATTCCAGACTGTTCATATTCCCCCATTACACCATTAATGTCAATGTTTAGACGATAGGTTCCCGGACGGACATCTGTAATTGTAAAACTTCCGTCTTCCTTTACTGGCGCATAGAATTCATAGTATACATTATCACTCTGCCATGATTCACTTCTTGCATCTGAAAGAACTGCCCAGCCAATCCCTTCCGGACTAAGTTCTGAATGTGTGGCAACCCCTTTTCCATTTGTAACGGAAATCTTACCTGTAACAACAGACCTTACATCTGCCGCATAATCTTTATTTTCTACCCACTTATATGGCCATGCTTCCACTTCTTCAATGGTTGTTGCTTTCGCATTCTCGAGAATTTCATCCTTGGAATTTCCATAATCCGCATGCCATAGAATCGGCCCATACAGCTTTTCCCAGTCCCTCGATACATATGCTATACTTGTTCCGCCATGGGAAGTAGAAAAGTGCCAGTTGACCAATCTGGTTAATTCATTGCCGGAATCCTGTACTTCAATATCCTGTTTTGCATACCCTCCGCCTGCCCACTCTCTGCTGGGCGTAATCATGGAAAATCCAAAACTGTCTCCATATACGCCGCTTAACTGTGTTTCAAACTGATACGATGTGCTCATATATTTTGTATAAACATGCCCCGTCCCCTCGCCATCGTTAATCAGATAGGTCGCATCAAACAGCTTCTCCCCATAATCAGCAAGTTCCGGTAACCTCATCAACTCCCCGCCTGCTGATGAAGCATATTGATACAATCTGGAATCCAGTCTGAACGCATATCTTGATTGTTCAATTCCAACTTCCACATCATCAGGAACATCTGTAGCCACCTTTGAACATGCGTACATATAAACCCCTTTCGTATCCTTTTCCAACACATAATGGAGTTCAAATGCAATCGGATAGTTCTTCGTATCAGGACTTGACGTATACAAATCCTTGTCAAAGCAATCCATAGTGACCACAACTTCCCCATAATCATCGGTGCTCGTCAGGATTTTTCCCTGTGCTTTCTCGATTGCACATGCACCTTTCTTTCCATCCAGCGTATAATTCAGCAGGTAATAACCTCTGCCGCCATTTCCCAGCACATTGTAAGCACCCTCCGCAAGGCCAGACCCATTTTCCAGATAACGGAGCATGCTTGTTATCTCAGCATTAGACTTGGTAATCGTTACAGATGTATAGTCATTGCTAAGCCTGAGTTCCGTCTCACTCTCCGCCACATGTACCTTGCCGTCTCTCACCCAATCATCTTCTGGTTTCGGTACGTATTCCTCTTCTTTTCCTTCCAATACAATATTATCAATGCTTAAGGAAGTTTCCACTCCTCTGCTACAGCTTATGGCAAAGGCGCCCATATTGGCCTTGCTGTGGTAAAAATACTGTGTACCAGAGTCAGCTACTTCGCTGCCATCAGCATCCTTAAGCAATATCCTGTATATCTTATTCGCATTATCGATAATGCACGTCAATGCCATCCAATCGTTTCCGACATTTTCACATATCGTCTTTTCATTCGCGCCGTCATATCCATACAATCTACCATTCTTAATTCCCATGCGGACAGCTAAGTCCCCACCATTCAGTGCGCTTGTATACATCGGCATATCAACCTGCCCGCCCTCGTACTTGAAATCATAAGAAAGCGTAAACTTATCCGGCAGTATGGTTACAAATTTTTTGCCAATGTAAGAACCGGTACCTGTCTCATATTCGGCGCTTCTCGACACCGCATAATAATAGTTTTCTCCCTCTGCCTGGGAAATCTTCATGCCTGACGGCAGAACTCCGGCTGATGTCCAACCCTCTGGCAGGCCATTATTGTCCAAACAATCCGGATTATTAAAAGTTTCTTCGTAAAATACAGTCAGCCCGTCCACATCCGCTTCCAGCACTGGCCGTTCATCCTTATGTGTCCTGTCCTTAAAGCAGACATTATCAATACAAATACAAGAATTGGCGCTGCCAAAACTTATGGAAAATGTGCCTGACTTATCCGTTTCCTTGTGAAATGCCATTCCAGTCAGGCTACTTATGCTCTGTCCCTTGATATCTTTTACGATGACATCAAATGTCTGTTTTGTATTATCGACTACATAGGACAGATTAATCCATCCATAACTTGATACCTCTTCGAGTAAATTTTCTTCAACTCCGGCATTATATACCTTCAATGTGTCATTAGAAATGCTTGCGCGGACTGCCAGATCCTTTGCATTTAATGCTCCTGCATACATATTGAGGTTAACCGTCCCTGCCGCATCGCTTTTCATGTCAAAAGAAAGAGTATATTGATCTGCTACATCAAATTTTTTGCCGATATAAGTACTGGTCGCTCCGGTTCTCGTTATTTTGTAAAAATAATTCTCCGTTCCTTTTTCAATTACTGCTGATAAGTTATCTGGATTAATAGTTTCCCAACCATCTGGTATGAATTCTCCGTTTACTTCATCCGGAAGCATAAAGGTTTGTATGTAGTCCCAATCGGTTTCATTTGGAGTTGCAGGCTCTTCTCCGCCCATTTCGCTTTCCCCGAAATTCTCACTCCAAAATTCATTTGTCCCATCCTCTGACATCAGGCAGATATTATCTATACAGAGATCCGTTCTGGTATTCGTATTCGCCTTAGATATTGATGGACTCACTGAAAAAGACCCTACTCTGACTGTCGTCGGTACATCCCCCGATGTCGTTTTATTATTAAATACAAGCTCTTCACTGGAATATAATGTATTCTTGTCAGCATCCAGCAATTGTACTGTGTACTTTTTGTCCTTATTATCAATCGTATACAGCAATGTGTACCATTGATTCTTATTTGTAGTAACCCTCGAACCACTGACTTCCACAGGTTTATTTACACCATTTACGTATAAGTATCCGTTGGCATCGATTTCTACGCGCGTAGCCCATGTTCCCGGTTTTATATTGCTACTGTCCATAAAAAATTGTGTTTTCGCGCCATCACCTATATTCTCATACATAAAATCAAAAGAAAAAGTTATTTTTTGCTCCTCCAAATCACCTTGGGCATCAAATATTTTCCCTATATAAGAATTCCCACTGGTGGACTCATTCGATATTTTGTAGTAATACCCCCCGTTATCATCTCTCACGAACTGTGTAACAGGCGAGTCTTGTGCAGTAGCCCAGCCATCAGGCAAATCTCCGTCGGCATTCAGAGCAGCATTCATTTCAACGTCTTCTGAATCCTGCTCCACAAATGTGGAATCTTGTGCATTTTCCGTCGATTCCTCATTGATTACGCTTTCTTCCTGGGTGGTTTCTGTTTCATCATCCTCGACTTCTTTCTCTACTGCTTCTGTCTCATCGGTTTCACTTTCCACTTGTTCAGATTCCGTCTCATCATCCTCAGTCTCTTCCTCTACTGCTTCTGTCTCATCGGTTTCACTTTTCACCTGTTCAGATTCCAATGTCTCTATACCATCCTTTTCTTCCGAAACAGACGCTGCCTGTGAAGTCGGCTCACTCGCATGTAACTGAAGATTTTCCCCCAGTGTCGAAAATATTATCAGCACTGTAAGAACTCCTGTAAATATCTGCTTTGCTTTCCTCATCCACCCCTCCTTCTCTCCAATCTTTCAGGAGCTGCCTAAATATTGCTGGTTCAAAAAAGGCTACTGCAACTTTAAATTACAGCAGCCTTTCCAGGCTTCTTCCGATTACTTATAAACATAAACGAAAAATATGCTGTCAGTTTAATCAGAAATATAGCTGCCTTCCGAATAATATCCTGCTTTTTCATCCAAGATCGCCTGATAACCCGCATCCAAATACTCTGTACAATATTCCTGATATATAGCATCAAATTCTTCAGGCGCACATGTGATACAAGCTGTCGATGCCTCCTGCCATAATGCATTCAGGTCTGTAGCATATTCACCGCTGGATTCCACCTGCTTCGTAAAAATGGGAGTGATTATGCCAAATTGCTCATTTTCCTCAGCATAGCCATATGACTGCTCAATTAAATACTCATACCCTGCCGGTGCCAAAGTGCTTAACTGATATTTATAATCCTGCTCCTCGTCATCATAATGTGCAATTTCCTGAACGATGCACCAGTAATCTTTGTTGTTGTTCTGTGACAGCTTAGCCTCGCCACTGTATTCAGAATCCAAAATCGCGAGTCCATCCGCATCCAGCGTATAGGTTTCTCCCTCCACTCCATTCTGAAGATAGAACAGGTTCTCAGGCTGAATCATCCAGTCAAGGAACATCCATACTGCCGCTCTTTCCTCATCCGTTGTCTCTGTATTAATTCCCATAATCATGCCATAAGGAGGATATTCATAGTAATAACCATTGCCTGTGGTGCCTTTTGCTCCCGGATCCATAGCAGCAACTTTCGCCTCCGAATCATTGGCGATAAGCGAGGAAATAGCATCTGTAGAACTGCTGATAAAGAACGTCATAGTCCCTACATTCCCTGACACGAAAGCTGCTTTCCATGCCGCATCATCTGTCCTCAAATAGAATTCAGGGTCAAGGATGCCTTCGTTATATTCCGTATTCAAAGTCCTAAGATAATCTTCCGTAGGCTTCCAAGTAAAGGGTGCCACATTCAAGTCGAGATACTGTGCATACTCTTCCTCGCTGATGCTGTCATCAAAAAACGGATACTCATAGGTAAAGCTTTTCACTTTCAGGGTCTCGCCTATGGTGCCAAGCCCTGCCTCTTTCCATTTTCTTGCCACATCCTCCAACTCCTGACGATTAGTAGGCATGTCTGCCCCTACCGCATCCAGCCAATCCTGCCGTATCAGGGTTACATCATTATAATATATGGCATCGCGCTCGGCAAAAAAGAAAATATTCTCCCCATTCAAAGTGCCGTATTTTTCTATCGTATCCTTTAACTTTCCATAATAAGTAGGGGCATAGTATGCAATCTCATCCAAATCAAGCGTCTGCATAGCCCCCTCGCCATAATAGCTTACAGCCTGCGGCATATCATAATGCATAATGATATCCGGAGCATTCTTTGCGGCAATCAGCTGCATATAGTCCTGTACTTCCGTACTTCTTCCTATCGCGACATATTCCACTTTTATATTGTATTTGTCGCCAAATTCAGACTGTATCCATCGCGTATAATAATTATCGGTTACATTCCATCCCTCAAATGCCCGGTCATACACCGGTATCTGAATGGTTACCGTGTCCGGAAAACCATTGGAATAGTCGGCATAGGCACCACCAGAACTCTCCTCGCCGCTATCCTGTGCCACACTGCCATCATTTGCGGCACTACCGTTCTGTGCTGCGCTGCCCTCTTCCTGCTGTGATGAAGCATCTGATTTCGAATCTGCCCCGCTGTCAGAACCGCAGCCAGTCACCAATCCAGCCATAATAGCGGTAGCAAGTAATGCTGCTATACCTTTTTTCATGTAACGTTTGTTTCTCATAAAAAACCCTCCTGTCATTCATATTGTTTATATTTTGGCTTCAACGTTTTCACGCTTTACCTGAACCACAAATTAGAAATAAGGTAAATCCCATGCATACCTATCCTTTTACGGCACCAATCATTGTGCCCTGTACAAAATATTTCTGTATAAACGGATATACACAGATAATCGGTATCGTTGCAAACATGACACATGCCGCTTTCATCACTTCAGGATTTGTCAGGACTCCCACACTGCCGCCCTCTGCCTGAAAAGATTCCGATGCCGCCACCACCAGATAGTAAAGTTTTAGCTGCAATGGCCTTAAATCCGTGCGTTGCTTGATATAATATAATGCATCCGAATATGTATTCCAGCGTCCTACCGCATAAAACAATGCAATAGTGGCCATGATTGGCTTGGATAGCGGCACTACTATGCTCCAGAGGATCCTGAAATGTCCGGCACCGTCAATAAGCGCCGATTCCACCAGGCTGTCCGGAATATTCGACGAAAAACTATTCTTCATTATCAAAAGGTTATATGGTGCGAAACACAAAGGCAATATCAGGCACCACCACGTATCAAGCATTTTCAAGTTGCTCATCAGCAAATAATCAGGTATCGTTCCAGCCGTAAAATACATGGTTGCCAAGATGAGAAAAGTAATTATCTTTCTTCCCTTCAACTCCCTGCGGCTCAATGCATACGCAGAACACACTGTAAGGAACATGCCTATCAAAGTAAAACTGACTGTGACTACTATGGTCACAAACATGGAGCGTAGGATAGAAGAATCTGCAAAAATCTTGCTATAGGCATTCAGGGAAAACCCTTTCGGCAAAAGTACTACCTTATTTGCTATGACAAAAGACTCTTCGCTGATAGATTTCGAGAATACATGGATAAACGGGAACAGGCAGATAACCGACATCAAAATCAGCACTACGCGGAAAAAAAAGTCCACCGCTAAATCCTTCTTTTGGGATACCGTTAATGTTCTTTTGATTTCTTTCATCGCTTCCCCTCCTACAACAAGCCGTCTTCACCGAGGCGTTTTGCAACATAATCCGACAATAATACCAACAACAGCCCAATAATTGACTGGAACAATCCCAGTGCAGTGGCTTCGCTGAATTTCCCGCCTGTGATACCCCATCGGTATATCAATACTGGAATCGTGGTGGTATACTCTGTTACCTTTGCATTTGTCAGTGCATAGATTCTTTCAAAGGAGCCCTGCATGACTCTTCCCAGATTCATAATCAGCATCGTTACGATAGTGCTACGGATACAAGGGAGCGTTACATGAAGACATTGCTTCCAGCGCCCGGCACCGTCCACTCTCGCCGCTTCGTACAACTCAGTATTAACTCCGGTAATGGCCGCCAGATATACAATCGTTCCCCACCCCATCGTCTGCCACACGCCAATAAAAACATAAGTAATCAACCACCATGTATCATCCTGTAAAAAAGGAACTGGGCTTCCCCCCGCATTGGAAAGCATTGCATTTATCACACCGGTATCCACAGAAAACAGCTGATATGCTAATGCCCCAATTATTACCCAGGAAAGGAAATGGGGCAGATAAAGCAGCGTCTGCGTAACTTTCTTGAACCATTTTCCTCTGATTTCGTTCAGAATCAGTGCAAGGATAATCGGCATCGGAAAGCCAAATATCAGGTCAAGGATGTTCAGAAGCAGCGTATTTCTCACTGACTTTCCGAAATCCCTGTGGGCAAATATCCTCTCAAAGACATCAAATCCTACCCATTCACTCCCTGAATAACCTTTAGCCACTTTATAGTCCTGAAAAGCAATCGTCAGCCCTCTGTACGCACCATACTTAAACACGATTGTAAATATCAATGGCAAAATCAACAATGCGTATAACTGCCAGCTTTTCCTGAAATACAGCGCCCTGTTCCCTTTACCCAATGTAGCCTGTCGTTTTCTTTCATACATTCCTATCTCTCCTTTCTGCTGCCACCTGTCAATCTTGTCAAGGTTTCACTATCCCTGCATCCCCATTATCTGAGATGTCCATGGACAGGAAATGCACTGGCTTTAGTTTCGGTGCCTGAAATTCCACTTCCCATACATTGTTCCGTACCTTTGTAATCTGTGCTGTATCGGTCTGACTCCACTCTGCAGCCTCTACAAAATCCGGTAAAACAATCTGCACTTTATGATTTCTTAACGGAGTAATATCGCATTCTAAATATTTCTTCTTCCTGTTCCACTTCATGTGCAAGAAACCATCACAATAGCGAAAATTCTCCGCCTCTCCTGCGGAAATCCTGTCCTCCAGTGCGGGGAGAAGTGCAATATACCCCGGTGACGAATACAAAAGCATCTCCTGGATTGCGTTCACATATCCCAGAACTGCATCCAACTGCACGACTGCCGGATCCACCGTCAAGGAAATGTTCATCCCCCTCCAGTCATTATGTAATGTAAAGAAATTGTTCAACAGCGAACTTCTCGCCATGTTATCAAGGCATTCCATGGCCGCTTCCCCATTGCGGAAACGTGCATAGACGGATGCCATGTGCGCCATAGACCAGCCGGTTTGGGCATCTATCTTGCGCAGGCTGACAGCTTTCTCGTATTCCTCGATTTTCTCTGGATTCTTTTCAGGATACAGCTCATACCCCGGAAATACCGGGTAAATATGAGACAGGTGCCTGTGATCATATCTGTCTTCAAAGATATCTTCCTGCCATTCCTTGACGGCACCCTTATCATTCTTTTTAAATTCCGGTATAGACTGTAGAATCCGCCTCCATCTGTCAATGCGCTCCTGTGCGAACGGCAAATCTTCACACATTTTCGTGACCGCAAGAAGATTAGTGAAAAATTCCTTAATTATCGAAAGATCTATAGTGGAGTTGATGGTTGTAGGCATGGGATGATCCATCTGTATACTTTCGTGAGGCATAAAGTTCATCGGTGTATTTTCCGGAGATACACTGGGATAAAATCTGATTCTCTCATGACCTGTTTCGTCCACTGTAAACTGGACAAATTCTTCGTAAAATGCCGCCACCCCGTCCATATACGGCAGCATTACATCCCGGGCAAATTCCATGTCTCTTGTATAAAGTAAATATTGATAATAATGCTGGGCAATCCATCCAGCAGCTCCTACCCAGTTTATGATTACGGGAACAACCTGTGTAGGCGCAGATACTCCTGGAGTGGTGCCTGCCGTCATGTAAATGCCGTCAATTCCGAACAGCTTCCGCGCATTCTCCTTAAACGCCGGAATCCTGTCGTTCATATATTTAAAAATAGCACGATTGTACTCTACCAGATTACCGCAAAGGCTGTGCCAGTAAACCATCTGAAGATTTTCATTTGCCATATTGTGACACCACTGCAACTGGTATCCGCCTCCCCATAATCCATAAAGCGGGAATGGATTGGCTGTTGGATTGCTACCGCAGATAAACAGATATCTACCATAATGCCACAATTTGTCAATCAGTTCCGGAGACTGCTTATCCGCAAAAGCCTCCGCCACCAGTTCCTCATTTGTCCTGTTCCATGTAACCTGACCGTCACTGTCTCCCAGATACAGTTTTGCGCTATGATATAGTGCTTTATGAAGTTCCGAGCTGTCAGCAAGCAGTTCCTCAAAACCTCTGGTCTGGCATTCCAATCTGCCATGCAGCTGCTGCCATGCTCTCTCTTTTTCTTCGTTTACATACGTACAAATGGTAATCAAAACTTCATTAGAAGCCTTCACTTTTATCTTATCTTCAAGGCATTCTAAACTGCCATCGGTAACAGAAATTCTGGCTACTGCGCCGAAGTTGGTATACCGGACACCCTTTTGGTCTCTTTTGGAATTGAAGTATAAATATCCCGTTTGCTGATTTTCGCAAACTGCCTTTATCTGTGCCTCTCTCCACACAGCCTGTATTGCGTCATTTACTGGCTCCCCTTCATTGTGGAATGCCTCCAGTTTCAGCTGGTATTCCAGCAATTCCTTTGACTCTTCGGCATTCTCCGCAGAAAGCCGGTAGACAACCATATCTTCTGCTCTGGATACGAAAACTTCACGGCGCATAGTCATATGGGCATCATTCCATTGTTGCACGGCTACGGCATGTTCCATATCAAGCAGTCTCCTAAAAGAACGAAAACCTTTGACTGGTGTCTGCTCTACAATCAAATTTGCTACTGGCAACTGGGCTTCCAAGCACGAACCATATCCCGCCTCATTTAGTGCATTTACTATCTCCCAGCTTGCCTCGCGAAAATTCCCTTCATCCATCATCCGCCGCTGCCTGATGAATGCTTCATGAACATCCGGGACTTCATCCTGTGAACCGTTATACCATAAGTCATGTCGTCCCAGCTGCAAAATCTCCCGCTTTGCGCCGCCATACAAGTTTGCCCCGGTTATACCATTTCCCGTTGCAAGCCCCTCCCGCCATAAATCATGCCACCATGATGATGGATACTGCATTTCCAAGACGTGTTCCATATATCTGTCTCCTCATACTCTTGTTGAATGTGCTTTTTATTTACATTTATGATAAAACATCCCTCAAAAATATAACAGTTTCCACAGCGACAAGCTTTCACAATTTATGTCATATTTTCTAAAGCACCTTGCAATTAGAGTATAAGGATTATATAATATCAATAATAAGGAGATAATTATCATGGAACACAAAGTAAATTATTCTTTCATGCTGGAAAACCAGAAAATAAATATTTTAATGATTACTCACGGAACAATCACAAATCCCATACCAAAACACAAACACAGCAAAAACAGTTATGAGGTGCATTATATCTTTGGGGGAAAAGGGACTCTGGTTGCCCAGGGAAAAACCTATGCCCTGTCCCCAGGCACTCTATTTGTCACAGGTCCTGAAATTGAGCATGAGCAGAATCCAGACATAGCAGATCCCATGCAGGAAGATTGCCTGTATTTTTACATGGACACCCCAAATCCTATCCCCAAAAGCGCCCAAATAATCAACATCCTACGCACCCACCCATTCTGGTATGGCCGGGACACCCAGAATATTGTCCAATCGATTCAGTTGATTCTCGAGGAATTGAATGCACATAAGATTGGCCAAGTGATTTCTCTAAATGCATGTTTCCAGCGTTACCTCGTCCAGCTGGCAAGAAATATGGCAACCATTATTCCACAAGATAAAATGGAAATCGGACCTGTGCAATTGAAAATCGAAGATGCATTTCTCTATCAGTACAGAGACCTCACTTTGGATGACATCTGTGATATTACAGGCATGTGCCGCCGCCAGACCCAACGGCTGTTAGAGAAATATTACGGATATGGGTTTCAGAAAAAAAGAACGGCTTCCCGTATGGCTGCGGCAACTGTTTTTCTGCTTCACAGCGATTTAAGTGTGGACGAAATAGCAGAGTCCGTGGGGTATTCCAGTCTCAGCAGTTTTTTACAGGCATTCAAAGCTTATTATCATATGACAATAAAAGAATATAGGGCGTTTGTGGAAATATCTATGCAGGAATCCCAGTAGAAAGACGGAAAGGAGGCGGAGTCCACTCCGTCCCTTTCCAAACTGGCTTTTCCTCATATCCAAGAGAGGCCATAATATTTTATAAATCCCTGCAATGCTAGCTTTCCGAGTATCTTATTGGACAATTCCATCATATCCTGATTATTAAGGTACGGCAAAGCTCTTCCTATATCCTCTATGACCTCGCTCCTGCTCTTCCTGCAAATATGCGGAAATAATTTACATCTGATTGATTTATGTATTATTCGGTGTTTCATAGCCTTTTCCCTGACCGGAAATAAGTGCCTTTTTCTCTGCAAGACGTACTTTTAAAGAAGCCCTTGCTGCATGATGCTCCTACTCCTTTTACTTTCTTCCTTCTGTGCATTTATTCGGCATATTATCAATCATGCTGTAATTTTGTTATAGCTAATGCAAACTAAATGACTTTCATTACCTTCTGTGCCAGGCTTGACTGGCATGGTGATAACCTTGAAACAACAAGCAGTCGATGCTATAATCAAATCAGTAAACCAAAATCCTCAGGAGACTATACCATGAAACATTTTACTTGTGACGCATGTCATTACATATTCCAATCCGACGATATACCTTCTTCCTGCCCTGCCTGCAATGCAGCTTCGGTCATTGCCTACAACAGTACCAACAGAAAATTTAAGATTTCTGCCGTCCGGATTTCCACCGAGGCAGAAGCCAAAAAGAACCAACAGGCTAACAGAGAAGAATCTGCACAAAAATCATTCCTTGAGCGTGTTGACAGTCTCACTGGTTATACCCTCACTGATGATGAATACCATACCGCCCTGATGCTCCTCTTCTATTTCAAATCCACACCAGGTAATTTTATCTCTGTACATCTGGGATGCATTCTCAGCCAAGGGAATCCTTCCACCGAAAACGAAATGGATGGAGAATCTGCAAGGGACTTGTATACATGCGCACAGAAGCATTTTGCCTCGCAGCTTGGCAGGGAGCGACATGAAACAGGCTGCAATGACGCTACAGAAGTCGCCACCTATACAGAAAAAGGATCCGCTTCAAGCCTGCTTATCCAGTTCCGCCAGACAGAATGGGATCAGATTCTCGGTAAAGTCCCAAACCTGGCGAACATACGCAACGTAAAGATTGAACAGGTTGCCAAAAGACCCGGCGAAGATTATCTCCGTTTCCTGATGGACTGGTACAATTCAATCCTGGATTAAGCAAGTCCCAATCCTTCACCTACTCAATCTGTCTTCTGATAACGCAGGACATCACCTACACCACCTTTCTGACACTGCTATATATGGCAGAGTCAGAAAAATACCCTTTTCTGCCACTGTAATCAACCAACCACATAATATAAAAATGCCGCCTGCCTCCTGGGAGCAAAAGACCCTTATAAAGCAAACGGCATAGCATAATCACCTGAAATTCAAGACCCACCGGCTCTGCGTCAGGTAGTAGATGAGCCTCGCCCTCATCCGCTGCTCCCCGATCCACAGGGTACAGTCAAACTCAATGGAAGGGTTCCCGGCATACCTCTTCAGCTCTTTGGAATGCACCGTAATCTCCTTTATCGCCCGGATTTCCCCATCCTCGTCCTTCACCTTCAGCATCAGGGGCATGATCTCCCCGGTGCTGGTGAACCAGCATTGGCATGCGATATCCTTCTGCCGCCCCCTGACAACCCCTGCATCTGCAGCCTGGGTATTTGTCCCTATCCCAAATGCCATAAGCCTTCGCCTCCTTACAGGACATTAACTTTTTCGTAATCAACTTCCCTTTTCTCCCTCGATATTCCTCCACTCATGTGGTCAATTGGCTGGTTCAGAAAAGCCGCCCACATAACGGCATCCATGCCAAAACGCTCCCTTATGGCATCCACAGTTCCGTCCACCTCTGCCAGCTTCCCATAATCCACCTCGTCAAAGAGGCTTAACTGCCTCGCAAGGCTGTTCTCCTGTACCCGGCTGGTATACACCCTCAGGAGCCTCACCGGCCTGCCGTTCCACAGCTCTCCGAACAGCTCCCGGGCGGCACGGCAGATCTCCACCGTTATGTTTGTCGGTATATCCAGCACTTTCTGGTGGGAAACATATGACAGGTCACTGTACCTGATCCCACCGGACACCACCCTTGCCTGCACCTGGTCTGCACACAGCCTGGTGGCCACAGTCTCCGAGAGCGCCAGCAGCGCCCTGTCTGCCTCCTCCCTGCTTGTCACGTCCCTGGGCAAAGTCGTACTGTTGCCGTACCCCTTGTTGGGTGCAGGCGCATCCAGCACCGGGGACAGATCCACCCCGTTGGCAAATCCCCATATCACTTCCCCATGCTTCTTCAGGACGCTTTTCAGCCATGCCGGGTCTGCCGCCGCCAGCTCCCCTATAGTCTTGATTCCCATGGAGAACAGCTTCTTTGTGGTTGCCCTGCCCACAAAGAACAGCTCGGACACCGGCAGGGGCCACATCTTCTGCCGAATCTCCTCCGGGTACAGTGTATGCACCCTGTCAGGCTTGCGGAAATCCGAAGCCATCTTCGCCAGCAGCTTGTTGGAGGACACCCCTACGTTCACCGTAAATCCCAGTTCATCCCGGATCCGGTTCTTCATCTGTTCCGCAGCTTCCTCGGGAGTACCGAACAAGTGACAGGCCGTGGTCATGTCTACAAAACTTTCATCGATGCTATACTGCTCTACCACATCTGAGAACTCCCTCAGGATATCCATGAACGCTGCAGAGCATTGTTCATACAAACTATAGTTCGGCGGAACCAACACCAGGTTCGGGCACTTCCTCTTTGCCTCCAGGATTGTCTCGCCGGTCTTGATACCGCAGTCCTTCGCCGGAATTGACTTCGCCAGGATGATACCATGGCGCAGGCTTACGTCCCCTCCCACGGCAGACGGCACCTCCCTGAGATCCAGGTTTCCTCCTTTGTGGTATAAACGGTAAACAGCCTCCCATGAAAGAAAGGCTGAATTCACGTCAATATGGAAAATAATGTTCTTCAAACGTGTGTTCACCTCCTCGGATAACACCAATTATAGCAAACACACGTTCTGATTTCAATAGGTATTTATTGGAATCCATAAAAATTTGAATACTCGCTTTCCTCGCCCATGCCATAGGTTGATAAATATGACACATGGACTTAACAGCCAAACAGGCTCAGCTGCTCATAGTCCGTCCTCCGCTCCAGCAAAGGTGGCGACTTGCGCAGGATTTCCCTGAAAATTCCATCCTCCAGGAGCCAATCCACGGCTTCCCCAGGATCCAATATTAGTGGCATACGGTCATGCACAGGCTCCATGGAAGCATTTGCCTGAGTAGTCAGAACCACAAAACGGTTCCCGTCCTCATACTTCCTGTAACATCCAGCCATAAACAGAGCCGGATACCCTTCCCTGTAAAAAAATATTTCTGCTTATCCCGGTTCCATTCATAAAAACCTGTCGCCAGTATGACCACCCCCCGGTGCAGGATCCAATGTCATTTAGAAAAGAGTATATTTTTTTGATTCTGTTAAGTTTAGGCTACAATTATCATATATCAACCCATATCCATCTAAATCATATCCAACTACATTTCCTACTTTAACTCTAAATCCTTCATGGTTAATCACAATCATCAGAATAAGTTAGAAAGACACTTTTGTATCAGATTATTTCTTACCATTTATTGAATGCCTTTTTTGCATAATGTTCACCATACTTTAATTTTTCAATATTGTCATAGAAAATAATGTCAATACGGTTCGGTACTTTTTCATGTCTTACGATTACCAAAAGTCTGATTAAAGCAGAGATGCAACGGACTCAGATTAACCAATATTGCAATAATGAGGTTACAAGACTGGATACTGCTGTTTTGACAAGAATCTGTACTGCCTTGGACTGCCGTATCGAGGAGCTATTAGAATTTGTTCCGGCAAAAGATAAGGAACTGCCTTAGAATGCCCAAAAACTCCAAACAAAAAATAGGCTACCCCCCGCACTCCTAACGGGAAGGTAGCCTATTTTTTATTCTGCTTCTACCAATTCGAGCTGCTCAAACTCTTTGTCCGTCATGCCCTGGAGCTTTTCAATAACCCTCCGGGACAATTCTTCCATATCCGAATCATCAAGGTACGGCAAAACCATTTCAATATCCTCTATGACCTTACTCCTGCTCTCCCCCTCAAATATGCAGAGTAAATTACTTTCTTCCACTGTAAACATAGTCCCCATATTCTTACATCTCCCTTTGCTTATTTTTTTATTTTCTTCCCGGTCCTTCCCCTGCCCTGCTATCTGTGCTTTTTTGTCGGCCAGGCGGGATTTCAGGGATTGTCTGGCGGCAGGCTTATCCTGCGCCTTTTTAGCTTCCTCTTTACTGAATTTTTCACATCCATTATTGAGGATATTATCAACCATGTTATAATTCTGTTCTTCCATTTCTTCAATTTTAGCAAGAGGCTTGTACTCCGCCAGCTTTGCAATCAGCTCTTTTGCCCGTGTTTCTTCCTCCGGCATGGCTCCTTCAGAAATGACTTCATTCAGCCATACTTTCATATCTTCTGTATCACCCTGCTCCAGCATCTTTGAAATCTCCGATACATTCTCTGACATCTGCCGTACATTATCGTGGTAGGAATCGACATCATATGCATAGGTAAACCGATCAATTTCCACTGCCAGCTGCTCTGCAGGTGTCAGATCGGGCATACGTTTCTCCCACACCTTTGCCTCCAGCCTCTCTGACAGCATACCGTCTATCTCCATTTCCGGAAGCTTTGCCATAATTTCCGCAATAGCATCCATTGCCAGCGGGTTCGTCCTGATTTCTGGGGTGAACCCCAGCATTTCAAGGTCAATCCGGTTTCCAACCAGTACATCCATTTCACATCCTGATATGGCTCATCTCCCGGCCTGTGGAGCTGAATGCCGATTGCAGGTACCGCATTCAGCCGCTCCGGCGGTATCTGTTTCCAAATTCCAATGACTTCCTCAACGGTAGGAATATTCTTATGGACCTCTCCATAGCTATGAAACTCCCCGCATTCAGATACTATAAAAGTCACTTCCACCTCTTCTTCCTTAGTCTCTGCCTTTGGTTGCTCCTGGGCTTCCAGTTCCCTTGCTTCACGGATTCCCTCAAGATAATGATGGCCAGCTTCACCCATTCCTTCCGGTTCCTGCTTCTGAACATCCTGTTGAGACATATCCGATCTGCCCTCTAACGATTTTTTCAGGCTTTTCATTATCTGCTCCCGCTCATCTCCAATGTCAATGATCTCATCCCCTTCTTCAATGTCCTTCGGCTCCAGCTCAGACTTCTGGACATCCTCCTGCACAGCGGCTTTCTCTCTTTCCCTGACCTCCTTGCGGAATAAATCTACAAAACCATTCAATACAGCCTGATGGCTGCTCACAATCAGTCGACGGTTCACATCTATCCCATGTATGATGTCCTCAATAAGCGGGGACTGCAATGCCCAGTCCTTGTTATCCCTTGAAAACCGGCCATCCCACAGTTCCTGCTGTATCGTACTAGAAAGGACAAACGCCATGCGCTCTTCACCATACTTTTCCAGTACCGGCTTCACCACATCTGAGTCAAGATGCATCCCATCAAAGTTATCCCCGATTGCCGCTTCAATCGCCTCTATGCACTCATAGTCAAGTTGCCTGGATAATGTATATGCCCTGCTTTCATCATGCTTATTTGCATAGCTGAGCGACTGGCGGTAGACCGCAGGGTATGTTCCCGTTTCTGGCTGCTCTGGTTTTGGGTCATTCCGGACAGCATTGCCCTGTTCTGTTTCCGGTTCCTGCTTCCCGGCATCCAATCCGTTGACACCTTCTTTTTCCTCCTGTGCCGTTTCCTGCCCAGATCTTCCTGCCGGCATATTCTGCTCATTTTTCATCCCTGCTTCCTGTTCCAATCCACGCATGAAGCCGGGAAGCACTGTAAAGCCAAAGGAATCCACAAAGTGTGCGCTGTTCTCCCCATTCTCATGCAGCACTACAATATCGCTGACAGAAAGGGAATGCCCCCTGTAGTCTGCCGGGTGATCCACATTGAATTTTTCAAAGACTTCATTGAGCCTTTCGCCCTGTGCCTTCCCCCTCATGTCCGAAAGCTCCCCCATATAGACAAGGCTGTAATTCTCCGGCCGGATCTCCTTGAAATCATCAGACAGGATGCCCCTTTTCAAAAGTTCCGCAGTGCCGGCAAAGTGAAAATCCCGAAGCCCCGGATCATCCTTCAATTGATAGATGCCGTATCTATCCGCATCGCCATGCAGAAGCTGCGCTTCCCTTTCTTCCCTGTGCTTCCCTGCCTCTGCCTTTACATCAATGATCTCATTGGTATCCGTATTGTACCGCACATCGAGGTGGTACTCCCCAAATTCCTTTGTCTGCTCATTGCAATCTCCGTAGTCCATGCGCCCCTGCTCTCCAGGTATGCGGCAATGTTCAGCCTGTCATCATCGTTCATGGCGGCGAGGACTTCCACGGTCTCTGCCGCATCCATTCCCCTGACATTCAACAGGCTGTACTCAGACAGATTGCTATTCTGTACCAGCAGAAGGCTCTCCTTTTCCTGCCCCTGCATCATTTCCCAGGAAAGTGATGCTTCCTTTTCACGCTGCAGCTCTCTAAGCTGTCCTTCTATGCCCGTGATCAGCCCCGATGCAGTCCTGCGGATTGTATCAAGGGAAGATTTCAGCTCTTTCATATCCTTTCCGCTGCTCCATCCGGCAATATACCCGAAAGAATATTCCGACGTGTCTATGCCGAAGTGCTGGCATACCGTATAGGCTATGCTCTCTTCATCAAATGGATACATTAGCATTTGAAGCCTTATACTCAGCATTCCATAATGCTAATCATTTATAGGAATGCTGAGTAATTCAAGGTTTTAATTCAAAAAGATGAGCATTATCAGTCACCTTAACCCACAGCGGCGGGCTATCTCATCTTCACTGCCCACCCACAAAGGCTCTTCTTTTTCTGTTGGTATTGGCACTGACTCGAGGACATCCCGAAGCTGCTCAACGGAGGCTTTGGCATAGTAGTTTTTTGTTGTATCTGTACGGGCATGGCCAAGTACTGTCGAAACCAGCTCTATTGCTACGCCGTCCTGATAAAGGTTTGTCGCCCTTGTCCTGCGGAACATATGGCAGTGCACAGATTCCGGAAGCACAACCCCTTCGGCTCTGACCTGCGCAGCATATTTTTTTATAATGCGCTGGGCATTGCCAACAGACATACGGTCAGCCACACCTTTTATGGTTGTTGAAAACAGATAAGCATCTTTTAGAGAAGTCCCATGGTAAACACGCAGGTATTCTTTTAAATGGCCGGCTGCTTTATCTGTAAGCTGAATGGTGCGTTCCTTATTCCCTTTTCCAGTAATGAAAACATATGGATATCTTTTATCCAGCACGATATCGCACAGCTTGATGTTAAGCAGTTCGCTTATCCTCACTGCAGTATCATAAAGCAGGACCAGTATCGCACGGTCCCTGATGCCGGTCCGGGTATGGGGAGGGGCCGCAAGCAGCGCCGTAAGCGCATCTTCGGTAAGGATGGGGTTTTCCTTTGTTATGGTCTTGCATGGCGATATCCGGCTTATGGCAAGGGCTATTGACTGTACCGATACATCCATGTCTGCTGCATAGTTTAAATAAGAACGTATGGCGGCTACCCTGACATTGACAGTGGAGGGCTTGACTCCCTTGTTGAGAAGATATTCCCGGTAACCATAAATGCACTCTTTTGTACAGTCAGAAAACTTAAAAATACTGATAGAGCTGCCAAGCTCGCCCGTAAGGTAGTTTTTGAACACAGTCAGGGAATCCCGGTAAGATTCGGCTGTTGCAGTGCTTCTCCCTGCCTGGCTGACCAGGTAAATATTCAGAAAATTCCAGGTCTTTGAAAAAAAGAGCTGATCCGCAGGTGTTTTAGCATTTTTATTCTTCATACAGCTTCACCTCCGGGATCACTTTTCCTGAAACTGAGTCCTTTTGCCGTACAGTATCAAAGGCATTGTCAACCAAATGATAGTAATAGTAAGTTTCCCCAGGACTTTTATGCCCGAGGTACCTGCTGAGGTAGGGGAGCATCTTATTGGTATCTATCCCCTGCGTCATCCATTCATTAAATCTTTCAACTACAAACGCATGGCGCAGGCAATGGGGTGTCGGGTGTTTTTCCGGTGTCTGCCCTGTCACTGTCATTGTCCAGTGCCGCCTGAAGCAGGATTCTACCCCTGAGCATGAAACAGGTTTTTCAGGGCTGGCACCCGGGAATGCCCACTCAACACCTTTAAATTCCGATTCCATTTTTTCTTTATAAATCTTCAGGATCGGAATGCTGTCTTCCGGAAGATATACAAGGCGGTCTTTCCTGCCTTTTGAACCAAGTATAGTAAGCGTCCCGCTTTCCAGATCTATATGCTGCCATTTCAGGAGCCTTCCTTCTGACAGGCGCAGCCCGCAGCAGAAATAAAGGAGGAACAGCACCTTGCATTCCCTGTCAAGACGCAGCTGTTTCGGGTTATGTGATGTTGGGGTATCCATGTTCCGTAGCAGCTTTTTCACTTCCTCTTTTGAAGGGATATAAAGAACCGGTTTGTGTTCCCTGCAGAAGAAGCCGGGGATATATGCGTCTTCTCCGAGCGAAAGTATGTATTCGGCCAGTACTTTTACGATTGATACCCGGCGGTTATGGTATCCGGCGCCCTCGCCCGGCCTGGCTTCTGACCATCTGGCAGCCAGTTCATAGGTGACTGTTGATTCGTTGGGGAAATACCGGGCGCAGAAAGCATCGAACCGTTTTAAAAGCTTTTCATTGGAATTGTAAATAAAGCCATCTGCATGTTTTTGGGCAACAAGCCCTCTGATGTGTTCTGCCAGGCCGCTTTCAAATGTATATGTCATGACAGGACACCTCCAAACTCCAGGGGGCACATACGCATCCGTCCCTCATCACGTTCCAGGTACACTTCGGCTGTTTCCCGGCTGGCATGCCCGAGGACATTTGAGATATCGTCCAGCCTGTTGTCAGCCCTGAGCAGCCTGGTGGCAAATGTTTTCCTTGTCATGTGGAACCCCTGGCCCGGTGACAATTCAAAACCATAAGTGGACAGGATCCTTTTCAAAGCATTGCGGCAGGCAGCCGTAACCTTTAAAGGGGTATAAGGGGCCTGATGACGGATGAATATATATCCGTTCCCAGCATCAGCAGACAGGGGTCTCCCATTAAGGATGTACTTATACACAGAGTTCCCGGCGTCTGTCGGTACTGGCAGTGTCATGGCTTTTCCCGTTTTCTGCTGGATAAAGGAAACTGTTTTACCATTCCAGTCAAAATCGCTTACCCGGAGATTCAGGATGTCAACGCCCCTGATGCCCATACGGAGTCCGAGCATGACAATGGCAGTATCACGGAGTTCGATAGGGCTGGAGGCTTCCTCCCGGTAATCATAGATCTTCTCCACCATATCTTCGCTGAGGACATCAACGATACTGCGGCGCGGCGCACAGCTGGCCGGTATGGCAAAAGCAAGGTTCGGCGACACAAGACCCTTGTCCGCCATGTAGCGGAGAAGCTGGCGGAGCTTGATGCCATAACCATTTTTGCTTTCCGGGGTCGAGTGGGTATCCTGGTTATGGAATGCAGCAACTGCCTGGGGAGTTATGTCTTCCGGGGAATCAATGCCGACGGTCTCAAGATATTGGAAGAAGCTGCTTCCTGCCGCACTGCACATGGCAAGCGTCGTCCTGGCCATGCCATCGCGTTTCCGGCTTTCAACAAAACCAGTGAGGATTTCCCGGCTCCAGGAAGGGAGCACGTCAGATGCCCGTTGGTACTGATGGACTACATTAGTTGCCATATCACCACGCAGGAACTTCTCAAACATCCTGACGGTGTGCGAGCGCCGGGCAGTTATGGAACAGTTATCCTTTTTCTGGTTCGGATATTCGGGAAGCATGGACAGCCATGCGGACACTGTTTCTGACGAATGGCATACATGGTTCAGCTCCAAAAACATGAAATACCATGTAAGGTCATTGCGGTAAAGACCCTTGGAAGTTTCCATATACTTCCATTCATCCAAAGCATCCAGATACTCATCCGCTTTTCCGTCAAGCGCAGCGCTTGGGTGGAAAGCTGTTCCGGTTTTCGGCATCTTCATAGCCAAAAGTCTGCCGACATTTTCCCCATACAGGACAAGCTGGTAGCAGATTGGGATGCCATCCCTGCCGTGCAGGTATTTCATGAGGGCAGTTATAGCACATACAGCATTGCGGCGCCTGGCCAAGGATTCCAGAGAACAGCAATAGTCGTTCCAATACTTGATAATGAGATCAATTGTTACCGCTTCCGGCTCTGTTACTCCGGATGATGTCGCAAGCCTGAAAAATTCCTTAATGGCAACGGCATAAGAATGGTAGTATGCGGGATTCTGTCCGGCATCATAGTATTCTTCCAGTTCAAATGTCAGGCGATAAAAGGATACGGACATACCGCTCCGGCAGAAAAAGAAATCCTCTGAACGGCAGAAGGGGCTGTCAATGTTGCCAAAGAGCAGGTAATGTTCGAGACGAAACAGTGCATTTCTGTATTGGGAGTATGTCCCATGGGAAATTTCCTGCTTTTTAAGGTCAAGCCAGCCAAGGGCAGCATCCATTGAAAAAGGGATGCCTTCACCTGACAGATGCCTGAAAAGCAAAGTGTAACAGGTTTTGTGTACGTTGATGTTTTTACATACACTGTCGGGTTTCTTCATCAGGCTAAGCACGGATGAAGTGGCTTCTAAATAGTTTATTTGCATATCAAATGCGCTCCTTTCTGGAACCCTGTAATGTATGGGATTCCTATCAATAGCGTATCTGATAATGCTCATCTTTTTAACAGGAAAGTGAGGAAATATGGAGAAAAAAGAAAATGCTAAACATTATAGAAATATGAGCATAAGGCCTCCACCTCTTTGGTGTTCCTGTCTTTTGCAAGGGCAAAAATATCCCCATTACCCACTTCCTTATTGTGCAGCATGGAATGTGCTGTTTCATGTACCATCGTCTTTAAAGTCTGGCTCTCGCTCATTCCCTCCTGCACCGCAATCCGGCCTTCTGCCGGGCTAAAATATCCATTTGAATCGCCAGGGATATCCTCAAAGCTGATTGGGATCGGGGCAATAAAAGCAACTGCCTTAACAAAATCCTCATAACCCTCCACCGTGGACAGAAGCTCTTTTGCCTCCAGTTCTGGGATTGGCTCTCCTGATGTCTGGCTGACATCAAAGACGGATACTGCACGGAACGCGGGGATTTTAACCTCCACTTCCTCCCTCTGCGGCATACCGTCCTGGTCAAGCATGATTTCCCCGGTCACAGGGTCTAATTTATCCCGTTCCTCTTTGATTTTGTAAGGGGCAGGGGCAAGGATACGGATTCCCTTCTCCCCCTTGTTTACATGGCGGTTAAAATTCTTCTGCCATGCCTTGTAACCTGCAACCAAACTGGCATCAGGGCATTGTAAGGCTATCAGGAGCGTGTTGTTAAAACTGTAATTATGGAATTTTGACATGGTGGAGAGGTAGCTTCTGTATTTTTCGCTTTCAAAAAGTTCTTTTAAGCCTTCCTCCAGCTTGTCAGTGATCTCTTTTACTTTCTGCTTTTCTGTCTTTGCATCTGCCATATTTTCATTCCTTTCCCTGCAATAAAAAAAGACAATCTGATTTGACTGTCTCCCTAAAAACAGAAAAAGCAGTGAACTGTTTTTTACAAAACTTCGTTCACTGCTCCACTGTATCTGTTATTAAGTTACTTTGATTATGCCAGTACAGGCTCTCTCCTTTTGATGACAGCCTCTACCTCTTCAACTGTTTTTTCCGCACACTCCGCTATCTGTTCTAACGTATAGCCTTTTCTGTGCATATTCATGATAAATTTTTCTTCTCCTTCAGCTCTGCCTTTTTCTCTGATTCCCTGTGACAGATTACACATAGCGTTCACATCCTCCCTTATTCTACCGTCTACCGCAATACTGTACTCTTTTTCCATAATCCCTAATTTTTCAGGGGCAGAAAGCTCCATTGACAGCAGCGTACTCAGCAGGCGGTGCAGCTCATATTTATCATCATGCTCCGGAAGTTCATTTGCTATACCGATCAGGACAATGTTCAGCAGGTCAATCCCGCCTTTCCACGGATAAGAGCCTAACAGCTTATCATCCGTCAGATGCACATAGTCCATACAGTTCTCATCCATGTCCATACACACCCAAATGGAGAAAATACGTTTTATGTCGTTATAGTTTGTCCTGACAAAATCCCTCTCCTTCTGCGAGGAAATAAGGCGGCTTGCATAGAATACTGCACGGTTCAGGATATGGTAGCCTGTCGGCTCGTCTTTTTGGCTTTCCACATTCACAATCACCTGGGAAATCCCGTCTTTCATGCGTACATAAAATATAATGTCGAACCGGATCAGCCCTTCATTAATCTCCACATTCTCCGTATTCAATCCGACAATCCGCTGCCCATCTTTTTCCTTTTCCACATTAGTTAGCCCCGGCTCTACCGGAACCGTGCCGATAAAAGGCTCCCCCTCAATATAGGACACCACATCTTTCGGATCCATTCCCTTAAATTCATCAACGGTCTTTACCAGTATATGCGCCAGAATGATCTTATTTCCTAACAGCCGCTTTGCCTTCTCGTCATATTGGGCATTTTCGTCTGCCGCACTCACTGCATTCTTTATCTCTGTATTCACAGCCATAACCTCCTTTTGCATATTGGTAGGAAATGTAAAAGCCATTCCCCAAAGGTATATGACCTCAAATTCATTATACCCTGAAATCCCTGTTAAATCAATCAGAACTTTCCATGATCGTCCTCCTCTCTTTTCTATTATCCCTGCATTTATGCCGCAAGATACTTCCCGGTATCTTCCGTCATATACTGCCCCAGATATTTCTCCCTGTGCGGCATGATGATATGCAGCCTGCCATGCACATTGATCCATTCTACGACAAACCAGAAACCAAGCCCCCGGTCATCCGGCTTCCAGATACCGTTTTCATCAAATGCCCCTCCACGCATCATATAATCTATGATTGCAGGGTTTGAAAGTTTTTCTGCAAGCTCCCACCGGTTCGGTGACTTTTCCCTGTGGCATCCAAATCCACAGTAGACGCACCCTGTCCTGTCACATCCGGTAGTGTCAAACACAGGCTTCCCCAGGTCAAAGATTCCCAGGTCCATAGAATCTCCCGGTGCCTGCCCTTCCCCATAGTCTGCCACGACCTCCCCATATACATCCGCAATCGGGATATGGTTATGGTAGACATATTCCAGGACATCCTGCTCTGTCCAGAACGACATGGGATTGCTGATCGGGCTTTTCATGTCAAACCCATTGCAGCCATTTTTCAGCCAGTTTGCAGTCCGCAGCCTGCTCTCACTTGCCATCTGCGCTGTCATCGGCATTTTCCCTGTCCTCTTAGCGTAATTGTGCATGGGTGCTTTTTTCATAATCGAGCAGCAATGTTCTGATATCTCAAAAGGTGCTTCTAAAAAGAATTTATACCGTTCTTTGTTATACATTTTAGAATATTCTGATGTCTCTACCCCGTTTTCCTTATGGACATACTTTCCCTGCAGGATGAGGTACCGTGTTGGCGCTTTAATATCTGTACTTGGTATCTCGCCCCGGATCAGGCTCCTGTACGCTTCATTTCCTTTGTCTTCACGTCGGTCTATGCCCACCAGATCCGCCATATAGCTGTAATTAGGGATGATTCCCCCTCTGCCCTCTCCTTTCTCCTGTTCTGCCAGCTTCTCCAGATATCTCCTTGCGCCATATACACAGCCTGCAACTTCCTTTCCGATCATCGGGTACCCGTATTTTATGATGATCTGCCGGAAATTCATTTTTGGCCTGATGATTTCAACATTTTCCTGCCGTTTTACAAACTCCCGGACTTCCGGGTATTCCAGCCCGGTATCTACATATACCGCCCCGATCCCTGGGTACATTTTCCTTGCAATGTCCATTAATACGGTGCTGTCCTTGCCCCCGCTGAAACTGATGTAGACACCATCATCCCCATAATGCTCCACCCATTCCCGGATACGGTACTCTGTCATCCGGATTTTGGCGGAAAGCGGGAGTGACTGCATCTGGTATAAATCGCTGATCGTATGTTTATTCATACTCCCCTCCCTGTCTGACAAATGGAAACAGGCAGCCTTGCCGCAGCTGCCCATTTCAAAATGATTATAAAGTTTCTGCCCTGTCCTTTGCCTTTTTCGGCATGGTTTTCTCTGTCTCTCCCCCGGCAGCCCTCACTTTAAACGCTTCCAGTTTTTCTTTTAACGATGCCCTCTGTGCAGGCTTATCCGCCATTGCCGCTACAGGCTTCTGGACATCATGTCCAGAAGTTTTCTGGCTTTCCGTTTCTTCCTCTGGTGTATCGTCCATGCCCAGTGCATCATCTCCCTTTTCATCCATGTTGAGCAGGGCATTCAGGGCGGCAAGGCGCTCCAGCTTCTCCGCAAGCTCCGCTTCCTGCACAAATGGTTTTGTAACCTCCACTTTTGCAGTTTCAAGCTGCCTTTCCACTGTTTCCAGTTTGGTCTGCGCTTCAGCAAGCTGTTTCGGCATGGATTCCAGTGCGTGGTTGATACGGGCAATATTGCCGAGCGGGTCAGAGCCGATCTCAAGGTTATGGGAAAGCTGCCCTTTTAAGTTCATCACAAATTTGTGGTTAAACGAATCAAAGGACACCGCCATCTTAAACCCGGCATATTCCCCTACCGCGGCAGGCACATTGAGCGTTTTCATTTCCTTGCACATCTCCACAAGTGCGGTTCCGGCCTCTTTTTTGTCTGTATAAACCTTATCCCCGACCTTCATGGCAAACTGTTCCTTATCTGCCGGGAGATTCTCTTTTGCAGTCTGGATGTCTGCCGTCATGCCGCTGATCCGCGCTTTTAGGACAGCTATCTGCTGAGGATAGCGCTTTAGGATATCGTCCTCAAGCCTATATTTCTGACTTGTATGGTTCGCTTTCATCAGCTTCAGCTTTGACACCTGGATGTCGAGATCCATCTTCTCCTTAATGTAGGGATTGCCCGTTGCAAGGGCTTTTACTTCCGCATAAGTGAGTGCCGCTTCGTCCACGTCCTCACAGCTCCGCACCGGGGATTTGCTGGTCATGATCTGCCCGATAAATTTCTGCTTATTTTCGATCAGCTGCCAGGAATAGCTGTCAAATGTTCCTTCCGTCACATACCGGAAAATCTTCACTTTTGGATTATGGTTACCCTGGCGCAGGATACGCCCTTCCTGCTGTTCGATGTCAGTCGGTCATTTTTTGCGGACAGTTCAATACATGCCTGTCTGCTTCTTTCTCTGCTCCTGCGTTTTGTTTCTGTCCCTTGAGCCTTTCTTATCCTTTCCCTGCACTCTGGACAATACTTCGATTTGGCAGAGCGTGGAACATATTCAATGCCGCATACCGTACAATTCTTAGGCTTTAACGCTGCCCACCGCTTCGTGGGTGTGATATGTAATTCACCGACAAAGCCGATGAATTTATAG
>OFHM01000355.1_pt1 | contig 40850 bp, 35 predicted proteins | sample 1521311 | NCBI WGS metagenome assembly OFHM01 (sample SAMEA3504083, study PRJEB24116) | mouse gut metagenome | biome: mouse gut; feature: mouse-associated habitat; material: faeces | place: Denmark | collected 2011 | reverse complement strand
AAGAATCAAACAGATCCTGCTGTCTGAAATTGAAAAGATGGATCAGCACCATGAGGATTTCTGCAAGGACCCGGAAACTGATTTTACCCGTGACAGGAAAATCCCTTTTGATACGCTCCTCCATTTTCAGATTTCCATGGAAAGCGGATCCGTCAACCATGAACTGCTTAAGTATTTCAATTTCGATGCCCGGACACCGTCGCTTTCCGCATTCTACCAGCAGCGCGCCAAGCTTTCCGATGATGTCTTCCCAAAGCTTTTCTACAGCTTCAACAGATGCTTCAGCCCCAGAGTCCTGCTCAAAGGCAGGTACCAACTCCTTGCATGTGATGGGTCAGGCTTTACCGGTACAAGGAATCCGAAGGACACCGAAAGCTATTACGATCCCAGCGGGCGCTCCCCAAAAGGCTATAATAGATGTACCTCGTCCTGTTGTATGACCTGCTCAATAAGGTCTATACCGACGCAGTCTCCAGCCCATGGGGAAAAGAAATGAGTTTGCCGCATTATACGAACTGATTGACAGGCATGCCCCCTATAGCGGGATGGTCCCTGTGTTCATTGCCGACAGGGGGGCCATGCCTACAATGTCTTTTCGTTACTGAAATGAAATCTACAAAAAGCCCTGGAAGATCTATAAGAGCTCAGAATGGCTTCCTGAACGGTTACCGAAAGGAAATGCGCATCGGGAATCGATTGCCTTTTTCAATGGTGTGTGTTATGATAGGGCATAAGGTAGTAAGGAAGGATATGGAGGGTGAAAACAGCATGTTAAATAATAAATCAATCTTAATCACAGGCGGCACGGGCAGCTTCGGGAAGGCATTTGTCAGGCATGCCCTGGAGCATTATGAGCCGAGGAAGATCATTATATATTCCCGGGATGAGTACAAGCAGTTCATTATGCAGAATGAATTCAGGGAATACGCGCCGAAGCTGCGTTTTTTCATCGGGGATGTGAGGGACAGGGAGCGGCTTCTGCGGGCTTTTGAGGGTGTGGATTATGTGATTCATGCGGCGGCTTTAAAGCAGGTGCCCGCATGTGAATACAATCCGGCAGAGGCGATTAAGACCAATATCAACGGGGCGCAGAATGTCATTGATGCTGCACTGGATGCACATGTGAAGAAGGTGGTGGCATTGTCTACGGACAAAGCGGTGAACCCTGTGAATCTCTACGGAGGGACCAAGCTGGTATCGGACAAGTTGTTTATTGCAGCCAATGCCTATGCAGGTACCAAGGATATCTGTTTTTCTATTGTGCGGTATGGGAATGTGGCAGGGAGCAGAGGCTCGGTGATCCCTTTCTTCCATAATATAATACAAAACGGCGGAAAGGAGCTGCCCATTACAGATTACCGCATGACGCGGTTTTGGATCAGCCTGCAGCAGGGAGTGGAACTGGTGATAAAAGCCCTGGAGGAAGCGAAAGGGGGAGAAACCTTTATTTCCAAGATTCCTTCTTTCAAAGTGACAGATCTGGCCCAGGCTATGCTTCCGGGGTGCAGTATGCCTGAGGTGGGGATCCGGGAAGGGGAAAAGCTTCATGAGATTATGGTGACGGTGGAAGATTCCACGAATACCTACGAGTATGATAAACATTTTATCGTATATCCCCAGATGGTATGGAGTGAGCACCGCAGGGTGGTTCCCACGGGGAAGAAGGTGGCGGAGGGATTCTCCTACAGTTCCGGCAATAATACGGAGTGGCTGAGTGTGGAGGATATCTACAGACTGCTGAAAAAGGTGGAGCTTGAATGAAATTTTTAATTTTTTATGATCGGGTATTTTATGATTGGCATTATAAGCAGAATCTGCTATAATAAAGACCTGTCCGGAAATAATTTTTACTGGTTCATGCGTGTAAAGCGTATTGTAAAAGCTATTTTACGGCAGTTTCTAACAGGTTCGGATCCGGATGAGCATGAATAAAACGGCAGGGAGGAAACAAGATGAAAGAAAGAGAGATCAATCTGATAGACCTGATGATTGAGATTTTGCTGCACTGGCGGGGGATTGTTATATTGATGCTGGCAGGCGGAGTGCTGCTGGGAGCGTTCAGTTATGTGCGTACCAGCCAGAGTGCGAAGGAGCAGGCTGCCAGGATAGAGGAATTGAAGGCGCAGTTGGAAGAGGGGCCTGAAGAGGGTACCGAAGGGAATATTAAGCTGAAAGATGCTATCAAAGGGTGGATGGATAACGAAGAGATTAACCTGGAAGAGTCCATGGCCAAGTGGCTGAACGTAAACCCTTCCGAGTTGGAAGAGGCGGTGAAGAAGCAGCTGGAAAAGGAGCTGACCGAGACGCAGAGGAATAATGTGGAGTATGCTCTGTATTATGAGGAGCTTCACAGGGATAAAGAGGCTTATCAGGAGGCTTCTGTCTATACAAGAATGGATCCGGAGAAGATTCAGCGGGCGGAGATGACATTCCTGGTGTCCTCGGATGACCTGGAGAGATCCTATAATTTGGAGAGAATCTATGAAGACATGGCGAACAATGTGGAATTGCTTACAATGCTGGCAGACATAGCGGATGTGCCTGTCGCCAATGTGGGCGAGGTATATTCGCTGTCAAGAGGATCCGGCGGACTGATGAAAGGAAGCGATTCCTTCAGAGTAACCATGACGCATTATGACAAGGCCGTTTGTCAGAAGATGGCGCAGGCGATTGTGGACTTTTTAAATAGCAGGCATGATTCCATGGCAGCGCAGCTGGGGGAACATGAGATTTCGGTGGTGAGCCAGACTGTGGGTGAAGTAGGGATTTCAAGCGTCCTGACTGCACAGAGAAATATGGTCAGCGAGCTGTTGTCGCTGGAGTCTTCCATAGCCAGAACCAAGGGCGCTTTTACGGATGAGGAGTGGTATTACTACAATTTGCTGACCACGGGAAAGGTGGCCGGGAACCCTTATGCGGTAAAGGTGAGCGAAGAGGAAGCGGCTGAGGCAGAAGAAGGGGAAGAGGATATCATGTCAATCATCAATGCAGGCGTTACGGTTACGCCGCGCATCAGCGTTAAGTATGTGATATTGGGGATGATTCTTGCCGCTTTTGTGTATGTGTTTGCGATATTTATGCTGTATGTATTGAACAGCAAGATCCGGTCTACGGATAATCTGCAGGAACTGTATGAGATTCCGCAGCTGGGGAAGATTCCGGGAGACGCCGGCGGAAAGAAGCTGTTTGGTTTTGTGGATAGATGGATTCTTGCACTGCGTTATTGGAATCAGCGGAAGTTTACGCCGAAAGAGGCGTTGGATCTGGCCGCAGTGGCGGTAAAGATGGCGGCCGGCAAGAATGCCCTGAAGACGGTCAGCCTGGTTGGCTGTGATCTAAAAGACAGGGCGCTGAATACCTGTGAAGAGATTCGCATGGTTCTGGCGGAAGAGGGTGTGGAGGCACAGATCTTGAATAATGTGCTCTATGATGCGGAGACGATGGAAAAGCTGGGCGATACCAAGGGGGTGGTACTGGTGGAAAAGGCAGATTCCACCCTGTACGCGGAGGTAGCCAGAGAGCTTGAACTGTTGAGGCGGCAGGATATCGCAATTCTCGGAGGTATCATTGTAGAGTAGGGAAATGCCTGGAAACGGTGGATTTGATGACAAAATTGAAAAAGTTCTGGGATGATAAAAAATATGTATTATGGTACGCCTTATGCTTCGCTGCGCTGGGTCTCATTGACCAGCGCAGGGGAAGCGCAGTCGGAACGGTTCAGATGGTTATGGCCAATCTGACGGGGCCTGTGTTGGCTGGGATGATGCTGCCTTCCATGAAAAAGGAATTCGTCCGCTCCAAATTGGTGCTGGTGTGGACGGCAGTTTGTATTGTGGGGATTCCGGCAGGTATGCGGCTGGGCGTTCGTTTCTGGGATTATCCGGGACAGTGGAATATGGCAGTGATCAATGTAGCGGTGGCAGGATATTTGATTTTGTATCTGGTGTGGAACCGCGCAGAGATCATACAGAAGAGCAGACTGAATTGGTTCTGCTTTTTTGTGATTGAGGCAATGCTTTTGCTGATGCAGATGTCGGTTCACGAAACCCTGTGGCCTATATGGTTTTTTGTTTTCTTCGGCTGTTTTTATCTGATCGGGATCCGGAAGGAGCTGGAGGAGGCATTTATTCGGGGAATGCTTACGGGACTTGCACTGTGGTTTTTTGTGCAGCAGATCCTTGCCTTTGGATTCCGGCCCTATGACTATCCCCGATATCGGGGACTGTATTCCGGGGAGACGCAAAGCGGATTGTTTTATATGATTGCGTTTTGTACATTTACCGGGTGGTGGTTCTGGCTGCGGAAAAAGAAGGCACGTTGGATTTGGAAGGTTTTCAGCTTTTTGCTGTCGGCAGGAAGCGTGGGATTCTTGATATTGACGGGAGGCCGCTCTTCCTTAATCGGAGTGACGGCTGCGGCGGTACTGTCCTATATGCTGTATGATCTCGTTGTATGTAAAAGCTTTCTGCATTGGATATGGCAGGGCATTTTGCTGGGACTGTGCTGTGCGGTGATGTTTCCTGTTGTATATGGGTGCGTACGTTATCTGCCTGCGGTTATGCACCATCCTATTTGGTTTGAAGGAGAATATGCCAGTTGGCGGGTACATTCCGATGATCCGTGGGACAGCGATAAATATATAACATTTCAACAGGCTGTGAACTTTAATTTGGGGCGCATTCTGAAGATGTTCGGCATCGAATTCCAGCTGGAAAACGACAGCGCCAGATTGACGACGCCGTTGACGCTGAAGGCGAGAGCCGCAGAAATCGGAGAACCCGGGAGTAGCGCGGACAATCCTTTGGTTGTTGAGGGTGAGGATTATGGCAGTCCCATGGGCGCCAGGAGGACGATTTATTATTATTATGCCACACATCTGAATTGGAGGGGGCATACCAAGGACCAGGCCGGGTTCTATTATACTTCCAGCGCTACCTACTGCCATCATTGCCACAATATGTTCCTGCAGTTTGCGTATGACTACGGTATTTTACCGGGGATCCTGTTTTTGGTATGGAGCGTTATCTGTTTGATACGGCTGATCTGGAGGCGGGATATTATCGGCATCATAGGAGTTGCCTTCTATTCGGCAATTTTCGTGTATGGATGCGGGGAAATGGCGGTGACTACGGGGCAGATTACGCTGGTAATGATGTTTATTCTGTACTACTTTGCCATGCAGAAGAAGCAGAAAGGCATTGAGCCGGAAGGGATAGGGGAGAAAATCTTGTGTCAGGAGGACGGCCCTGGGTGAACAGATTAGTAAATCCTGGCGATTTTAAGTATAAGACAGAAAGACTTTGACAAGTTGAAAAAAATATAATAGGATGAAATGTATAGGAAGGAGGTGAGCGATCATGAAGGTAACCCACAAAATAACGGATGCGGAACGTGAAGTCATGGAGATTCTGTGGAATGCTTCCGAGGCAGTTCAGACGAGGACTTTGCTGGATCTGATGAAGGAGAAGGGAAAGAACTGGAAAAGGCAGACTTTAAACACAATTTTGTTTCGTCTGGAGGAAAAGGGTGTCGTAAGCAGAAAGCGTGCATATGTGCAGGCCGCTTTGTCCAGTGAAGAACTGTTGCAGGTGCAGACGCAGGAGATGCTGGATGAGCAATACGGCGGAAAAGTCGGAAATTTCTTTGCTGCATTGGCGGGGAAGGCAAAACTGACTGCGGAGGATATGGGCAGGGTAGAAGCACTGCTGGAAGAGCTGAAGAATAAGTAAAGGACATCCGATCGCTGTAACTCTGTACTGGGGAAGGCTGTCTGGGGAATTCCTTCCCGGTGCGGGAGCGGATAGACAGATTTTTGTCTGGGCTGTAATTGCAGAAAGATCGAATGACAGGTAAGCGGATGATGAGAATACGGAAAAGGTGAGCGGCGGAAATGACGGCCGCTCTTTTATATGTGCAGGCTGCTGACGCAGAATGCGGGCGGGTAGGAAGAATATTACTCCTGCTTGACTATTTGGATAGTTAATTTTAGGAAATTTTAATGTTTTTTTCGGTGGCGCATGTTATAATGTTTGATAATAGAGTAGAAAGTGTTACAGCGGCTGAGGACAAAGAGACAAAAACGGAAATAGGGAAAGGACTGCATAATCCTATATGAGTGATAATCGAGACAATGAAATGGAACAGATCCAGCGCGGGCTGGAGGCTTTTCTGGAGAAGGAAATCAATCTATCGGATACAGGAAATACAGGGATAGGAAACCGCAGAAAAACAGAGGGATTTCCGGAAGATGCGTCCGGTGCAGAGGGCCGTATGCGGGATGCCTATGCAGAAGAGGATGATACCTATTTTGAGGAAGGGGCCTATGCGGAGGAAGAGGTTTATCCCAAGAGCCGAACGCAGCTGGATATGGGATCTGGGAAGGGCAGATATGAGACCGGAAGAGACGGGAGTTTGGCGTATGAGGATTACGGGGAGTACCGGGAGCCTCAAGGCCGGCCGCGGCAGGATAAGGGGCGTGGGAGAAGCAGGTACGAGATTGAAGCTGACAGGGAAATGACGCGGAGGGGATATTCAGAGTACGATGACTATGAGGAGGACGAAGCATTTTCCGGAGAGGCGCGGATGTATGAGGATGCACAGGGGGATGAAAGCGAAGATTGGGATGCGCCCGGAAGACGGGCTCCGGTAAGAAAACGGGCGCGGCAGGCCGGAGAAGCGGAGAGATACTATGAAGAGTCTCCGATGCGGCGTTCCCGCAGAGGGACGTATGAGGAGATTCCCCAGGATAGGCGTCCCCGCAGAGAGGCATATGAGGAGATTCCTGAAGAGAGGCAGGCCAGGCGCAGAGAACGGGAAGAGGACAAAGGCAGGAAGCGTTTCGCAGAGGAAGAACTCCCGAAGCGGAGAAAAGGGCCGGGGAAGGCCGGGCAGGAGGATTCTGAGATGGCACATAAAAAGCCTGGCGCGCAAAAAGCCCAGAAGAAGAAACGGAAAAAGAAACATCGCCTGCTGAAATTGCTGATTGTAGCGGTGCTCCTGTTAGCGGTATTGGGGGTGGGGGCATACAAGCTGGTAGGCACAGTATACGGCAAGATGAATTACAGAGAGATCGCCTCTGTGGCGGGAGCTCCCATGCAGGAAGACGGCGTGGTTAATATTTTGCTCATCGGCAATGACTCCCGTGAAAACGGTGAAGACGGCCGTTCGGATGCCATGATTTTACTGTCTATCAGCAGTAAGACGAAGAAGATCTATATGACGTCTCTGCTGCGGGATATGTATGTGGACATTCCCGGGCATGACGGAAACCGTCTGAACGCGGCCTATTCTTTCGGCGGTGCGGAGCTGCTTATGGAGACCATCGAGAAGAATTTTGATATTTCGGTGAATCGCTATATTCTGGTGAACTTTGAGGCTTTTGCCGGTCTGGTGGATGCAGTGGACGGAATCGAGCTGGAGTTGAGCAGTGAGGAGATCGAGTATATTAATGCCTATCTGGTAGAGTATAATGTACTGACGGACAGGCCCCAGGGGACGGACAATATGGACACTTCTGTCAGCGGCCTGGTACATCTGAACGGTCCCCAGGCGCTGGCATACAGCAGAAACCGCTATCTGGGTACGGATTTTGGCAGAACGGACCGGCAGAGGAAGGTGCTGACGGCAGTGATCAAGAAGCTGCCTTCGGCCATGGTAGGGAATGCAAAGGGGCTCCTGGACGGGCTGATGCCTAATCTGACCACTAATCTGACCCAGAATGAATGCTTCCGGCTCAGTCTGATGGCAGGTAAGTTTCTTACCTATGATATTGAAGCAGACAGTATTCCGCAGCCCGGTACCTACAGGGATGTAACCATTCGGAAGATGGCTGTGCTGGAAGTGGATTTCGATACCAATATCAAATATTTGAAAGATAAATTATATGGAGGACAGGAGGATTGATTCGGCATGGATATGATAATGTATCTCTTTATTGCATTAATATGTTTCAATGTGGCGGCGAAGATCTTCAACAGCGAGGAGAGAAATAAAGTTTTCAACAAACGTCCCATCGAGGTGGTGGATGTAAAAAAGTATAACAAATACTGTGGAACTCTGGTGATTGTTTTCTGTTTTGCCGCCGAGTTTACGCTGTTCGTAGGGAAGATATTTGGCGGGTGGGTCAATGTCGTCAGTCCCCTGTTCCTGATCGGGGAAGCCGTGGGGGTTATGTTTATTTACAATAGAATTGAAATCAAGATGTTGAAAAAAAGGTAACAGGGAATCGTCATGAGAGATGGAAAAAGGAGTCTGCCTGCCATATTGATGATTGCGCTTTTGCTGAGTGCCTGCGGAGGCGGGGAGGAACCGTCGGTGGCGGAGGTATCTGCCGTTGCGCTGAAGGAAGAAACGTTTCCGGGTATGCTGTCGGGAGCTGACGGAGAGGGGACATCCGGTGAGGGAGGCGAAGAGGGGTCAAGGGACGGGGAAGAGCAGACACCGGAGAGCGCGTCTGCAGAGAGCGGTTTTGCCGGGATGGAGGAGGCAGTGTCTGCAGAGAGCGGTTTTGCCGGGACGGAGGAAGGGGCCTCTGCGGGGAGCGGATTACTTTCAGGACAGGAAGATACAATAAGCGGTTCCGGGGAGGTAGGAGCGTCAGAACCGGATCCCGATACAGTCAAAGTCACAATATCCGCGGCAGGAGATGTGACCATGGGAAATTATTTGGGGCAGGGATATGAAGTTTCCTTTCGCCAGACCTATGACCAGGGTGTGGGCGACAGTTACTTTTTCGAGAATGTGGCGGATATTTTCGGGGCGGATGACCTGACCTTAGTGAATCTGGAAGGGCCGCTGACGCGCTCGGAGAATGCCAGGACAGAGCAGACATACTGTATTTCGGGAGATCCGGAGTATGTGAATATTTTGACGGCAGGCAATGTGGAAGTGGTGGGCTTGGCCAATAACCACCGCCTGGATTACTGGGAAGAAGGGACCGCCGATACGGTGGCGGCACTGGAAGAAGCCGGGATTTCCTATGCCTATGACGATATTTACTGTATGACGCAGGTAAAGGGGATCCGGATCGGCATCGTCTCAGTCAATGAAGTAGGGCAGGGGGCCGGTGTGGAAAAGTTTCTGAAGGAGGGCATTGCGCAGCTTCGCGGGCAGGGGGCGGATTTGGTTCTGGCCAGCTGTCACTGGGGGATCGAGAGGGAATACTATCCGGAGGATTATCAGAAAAGTCTGGGCAGGAAGTGCATCGACTGGGGAGCTGATCTGGTGATCGGCCATCATCCTCATGTATTGCAGGGAGTGGAGGAGTATGAGGGAAAGTTTATCTTGTACAGCCTGGGAAATTTTTGTTTCGGCGCAAACCGGAATCCGGAGGATAAGGATTGCATGATTTTTCAGCAGACATTTACCTTTGTGGAGGGGGAAAGGCGGGAGGATCGGGATATCCGCGTGATTCCATGTTCGGTCAGTTCCGTATCTACGCGCAACGATTACAAGCCCACTCCGGCGCAGGGGCAGGAGGCCGGAAGGATTTTAGAGAGAATCAATGAATACAGCCGGGATTTTGGCGTGCAGTTCGACAGCGAGGGGTATCTGACACAGACGGACTTTTAAGGACAATGAGTCAGGCTGCGGGACAGGGATTTTGAGAGCATATAGAAAGAAAACGGAGGATGAGAGAATGGAAAAAAGAAGCATGGATAAGTTGGGGATTGCACCGTCTTTGTTGGGATTTGGCTGTATGCGTTTTCCGGTGACGGCTGACGGCGGGGTAGATGAACCGGAAGCCGAGAGGATGTTGGATCGGGCGATTGCAGCCGGGGTGAACTATATTGACACGGCGTATGCCTATCATGGCGGGGAGAGCGAGAGAGTGGTGGGCAGAGTCATGAAGAAGTATGACCGGAAATCCTATTATCTTGCTACCAAGCTTCCCTGCTGGAAGGTTGAGACAAAAGAGGATGTGGAGAAGCTTTTCCGGGAACAGCTGGAGAAATTGCAGACGGACTACATAGATTTTTATCTGATGCATGCGCTGGACGGGAAAGGTTTCCGCAGGATGGTGGAGCTGGGATGTATTCCCATACTGGAGGAGATGAAAGCCAGCGGAAGGATCCGCTATCTGGGATTTTCCTTCCATGATAATTATGAAGCATTTGAAGAGATTCTGACATACCGGGACTGGGATTTCTGCCAGATCCAGCTGAATTACATGGATGCGGATTCCCAGGCAGGGATGAAGGGATACCGGCTTGCGGAGGAGAGACAGGTGCCGCTGGTCATCATGGAACCGGTGAAGGGAGGCACGCTGGCAGCGTTTGCAGGGGATATTATGGAGAAATTCCGCACGCTGGATCCGGAGGCTTCCGCCGCTTCCTATGCGCTGCGCTGGGTGGGAAGTCTGCCCAATGTAAAGGTGATTCTCAGCGGGATGTCCACCATGGAGCAGGTGGAGGATAATCTGATGACCTTCAGCCCGTTCAGGCCGCTTTCAGAGAAGGAGACGAATACCATCGATGAAATCGTCGCATTGATCAACAGCCGGGTGCAAAACGGCTGTACCGGATGCGGATACTGTATGCCCTGTCCTGCAGGAGTGGATATACCGGGGAATTTCAGAGTGTGGAATACTTACCATATGTACCAGAATTACAATATGGTCAAGGGCAGATGGGAGAATGGTCTGGGAGATGAGAAACAGGCGAAGAATTGTGTCAAATGCGGCAAATGCGAGGCAATCTGTCCTCAGAAGCTGGCTGTCAGGAGCGATTTGGAGAAGGTGCAGACGGATCTGGACAAGAAGGAATTTGTGTTTTAAGTATGGAAAAGGCGTTTAAACTTGATTTTGAGAATGACAAGGCCGGAAGCCTGTATGTAAACTGCTGCGGATGTTCCCGCACCGAAAGCCTGCACAGCTTCGGTCCGGCTTCCAAACCCCATTATTTGATCCATTATGTGCTCAGCGGCAGAGGGGTTTTCCGGTTTCATGACAAAGAGTATCGGCTGGAAGCAGGATATGGATTTTTGATACAACCCAATGAGCTGGCGTTTTACCAGGCGGACGAGAAGGAGCCGTGGAGCTATCTGTGGGTTGGCTTCGGAGGGAACCGGGCAGGCGAATATCTGAATTCCATGGGCCTGTCGGCCAGGCATCCGATTTTTGCCTGCAGCAGGGACGAGGAATTATATGCCATCGTCCGGGATATGATGGAACATAATACCTTCGGCGTGGCGGATGACCTGCGCCGGAACGGACAGCTGGGCGTCTTTTTGTCTGTTTTGGCGGAGAGCGCCGGCGTGGTGTCAAAGGATGAGGAGGATAAGGGGAATCAGTATGTGAAAAAGGCGGTGTCCTTTATCCAGAGCAATTACTGCAATCCCATCAAGGTGACGGATGTGGCTGATTATGTGTGCATTAACAGGAGTTACCTTTATACGCTTTTCCAAAACTATCTGGGGATGTCACCTCAACAGTTTCTCACCACATTCCGTATAACAAAGGCAAGAGAATTGCTGGATTCCACATCTTACCCCATCGAAAGCATTGCCTTGTCCTGCGGCTACAATGATGCGCTGGTATTTACCAAGGCATTTCGGGCCATGAAGGGGATGTCCCCCTCCCAATATCGGCGGGAGAGTCACAAAGAAAATACCAAAGAACAGCTGCATGAAGTGGAACACCTGATCACACAGCTCCTGAAGTCTCAGGAGAAATTATAAAAAAACAGCAAGCGCCGGAAGTGCTATGTCGGAAAGGGTACTGCGGATGGCGGTTGCGGAACTGGAAAAACAGCAATCGCCATCAGCAGTGCCCATAGGACTTACGGACGCATGCATTAAGCGGCCGGAAGTGCTATGTCGGAAAGGGTACTGCGGATGGCGGTTGCGGAACTGGAATAGGAGGCGCCAAGTGAGAATTTTGCTTTTATTACGGGGTTCGGCCAGCTGCGGAAAATCCACCTGGATTGAGCGCAATGGCTTAAAGCCCTATACATTATCCGCAGATGATATCCGGCTGTTATGTCAGAGTCCGGTGATGCAGACAGATGGGACGGAGGGGATCAGCCAAGCCAATGACGGCATAGTATGGAAGACTTTATTTCAGATTTTGGAAATCCGGATGCAGAGAGGCGATTTTACGGTAATTGACGCTACGAATTCCAAGAGCAAGGAGATGAATCGGTACAAGGAGATGTGCGAGACATACCGGTATCGAATTTATTGTGTGGATTTCACGGATATTCCCATCGAGGAAGTAAAGCGAAGGAACAGGGACAGGGAGAATTACAAGAAGGTGCCGGAGGAAGTTATCGATAATATGTATTCCAGATTTCGTACCCAGAAGATTCCTTCTGGTATCAAAGTAATCGCTCCCGATGAACTGGACACGATCTGGCTCAGACTGTTTGATATGTCGGCGTATAAAAAGATACATCATATCGGTGATATCCACGGCTGTAACACGGTTCTGCAGAAATACCTGGAGGAAAACGGGGGCCTGAAGGACGACGAGATGTATATCTTCGTGGGGGATTACATAGACAGAGGTGTGGAAAATGTGGAGGTAGTGCAGTTCCTGATCTCGATTATGAACCGGAAGAACGTATTGATGCTGGAGGGCAATCATGAGCGCTGGCTCTGGCTGTGGGCAAATGACTGTGTGGGCAGATCCAAAGAATTTGAGCTGGTGACCAGACCGGCTCTGGAGGCGGCGAATATCGACAAAAAGGATGTGAGACAGCTGTACAGGAAGTTCGGCCAATGTGCGTATTATCGTTATGGAGACCGGATTTTCCTGGTTACACACGGGGGATTGAGTACCATGCCGGAGAATCTGTCCATGGTGGCTACGGAACAGATGATTAAGGGCGTGGGTAATTACAATGATTTTGAGGTGATATCAGATACGTTTTATGATACAGCCCCGGCCAACTGTTATCAGATTTACGGGCACCGAAATACGAAGCATGTACCGGTGATGGTCAATGACAGAGTGTTTAACCTGGAAGGACAGGTGGAATTCGGAGGATGCCTGCGTTGTGTCCAGGTAGATGCCCGGGGGATCCGCTGTATCGAGACGGAGAATACGGTATACAAGGCTCCGGAGGTTCGGGCGGCAGAGACGGTGACTTCTTCTTCGATTGCGGATACCATTCTGGCACTGCGGGGCAATCGGTATATACAGGAGAAGAAATTCGGTAATATTTCATCGTTTAATTATACGGACAAAGCCTTTTATAACAGGGTCTGGGATGAGCAGACCGTCAGAGCCAGAGGGCTGTATATCGATACTGTAAAGGGAAAGGTGGTAGCGCGGGCCTACAATAAGTTTTTCAATGTCAATGAACGCCCGGAGACCAGACTGGAGATGCTCCAGTACAGGCTGCAGTTTCCGGTAACGGCTTATGTGAAGGAGAACGGCTTTTTGGGGATTGTAAGCTACGACGAATATGAGGATGCACTGTTTGCCGCAAGTAAATCTACCATAGACAGTCAGTATGCGGGATATTTTCAGAATATGCTCAGAAGCAGGATCTCGGAGGAAAATCTGAACCGGATAAAGGAGTTTGCAAAGGAAAAGGAAGTATCCTTTATATTTGAGTGTGTGGACATGGAGCATGATCCGCATATCATTGCATATCCGGAGAGCGGATTGTATCTTTTGGACATTGTGCACAACAGGCTGGAATTTGAGAAGTATGAATATGCGGATCTGTGTCATATAGGGGAGCAATTTGGGTTGAGGGTCAAGGAAAAGGCTTATGAGATTGCAGACTGGCAGGAGTTTTACGACTGGTACTACCAGGTTCTGGAGGAAGATTATACTTATGAAGGGCACACTATCGAAGGCTTTGTCATTGAGGACAGTACAGGATACATGACAAAGATCAAGCTTGCTTATTACAACTTCTGGAAAGCAATGCGGAGCGTGTCTCATGAGGCGATCCGTAAAGGGTATATCAGCAAGACATCAGCCCTGACGACACCGCTGGCCAATGCGTATTATGCCTGGGTGAGGACTTTGCACGGGGAAAAGGACTGTGACAGCCTGCCCAGGGACATCTGTACCCTGCGGAGATGGTTTTATGAGGCGCAGGAAAAGAAATAAGGCGGGATTATTTCTCCCGCCATTGTTCGCCCTTCCCATCGGACCAGACGACTCTGTTCCGCCCTTGTTCCTTGGCCTCATAGAGCATGTTGTCCGCAATTTTCAGATAATCGTCATAGACATCGCTGCTCTGCGGAATCAAAGTGACACCGCCGATACTGATGGTAACCCATTCGGAGACAGGTGAGTTGTGAGGGATATGGAGGTCCTCCACAGCCTGGCGGATTGTCTGGAAAAATTCAAAGGCAGACTTGGCATCATTTCCGATTACGATGGCGACAAATTCTTCCCCGCCATAGCGTGCCAGAAAATCTGTAGCCCGCTGCAGATAGGAAGAGGCAGTCTTTGCTACTGCGGCGATAACCTTGTCGCCGGCCGGATGGCCGAAGCTGTCATTGTATAATTTGAATTTATCAATATCAAAAATGCACACGGAGAAGGGTAGACCCAAGCGTCCGGCTTCCCGCCACTTCATCATGCTCTCATCCTTGTACCGCCTTCGATTGGCAATGCCGGTGAGCTGGTCTACCATGGCCTGCTGCATGAAATACATTTGGTAATGAAAGAGCTTGATATGAGTATTGGCCCTCGCCTTTATTGTGATGGGGCTGAACGGCTTTGTGATATAATCCACGGCCCCAAGAGTAAGTCCCTTTTCCTCATGCTGGACATCGGATAGACCGCTGATGAGGATCACAGGTATGTACTTTGTCATGATAGTCTCCTGCAGCTTCTTCAGCAGGGTGAATCCGTCCATCTCCGGCATGATAATGTCCAGAAAGATCAGGGAAAACTGGCCTGTTTTCGCAAGACGCAGCCCCTCCTCACCGGTTTGGCAGATACTTACATCATAGTCGGTTTTCAAAATGGATCTTAAATATTCGGCCTGTGCACGGCTGTCATCAATCACTAAAATATTTTCCATGTCCTGTCCATATCCTTTCTCAGTCAAGCCCTTTTTTTGTCTTGCTCTCAGTAATGTCCTGTGCCACATATACTACGGTTTTGGGCAGATCGTCCTCTCCGGTTTGCGCCAATACTGCGGTAGCCCGGATCCAGCGGTAATTTTCGGGAGGGATATTCAAATCTTCCGGCATCTGGCGGTAGGTAAACGTAACATAGGGCTGCCACCACCGCAGGGATTCAAGCCAGTTTGAAATATTCATAATCTGGCAGAAGTCATCGCGGTCATCCGGATGAACAAAATTGTCGGCATATACCCGAAGCGCAGCGGTACAGTTTACTTCGCTGCCCAGCACATCTCCCATCTTGCCTAACTGGCTTACGGCGCGGAAGGTATCCTGATTCAGATCTACATAATAGGTGGAAAAAAACAGGCTGCTTAAGCTGCTGATGATGTAGGATCTGTCCTGCAGCGCCTGGAGCTGTTTCTGTTCTTCCAGCTTTTTTCCGGTAATATCCTGCCCCAGGACATTCACGATCACATTGCCTTCTTTGCGGTTGTAGATCACATGCTGCTCGATCCATCGGACAGGAGAGCATTTTAAGCGGTATTGGCAGACTTCTTCCGCATAATTATCTACCGATTCCGCTATTTTTCGCAGATGTTCCAGAGACAGGATGCTGTAGTATCTGGCGGCATCCTCCGGGTGGACATGATTGCACATGGCCTGCGATGTATGATAATCATAATCGCCGATCAGCGTATTGGATAATTCAGCCGTGTCTTCCAGACAAATCCGTTCGCACTGCCCGCTTTCCAGATGGACTGTATTCATCATATTGTAACGGGATCTGAGTATGGAAGCCATCTGCATGTCACGCTGGCTGTGTACCAGTTCCCTGCGTATTTTTTCATCCATATCCTGAAAGGCGAGGATAATGTGATCTTTTGATTTCTGGTCACTGCCGGGATAGGCGGTGACGGAAATATAGCGATAGGTACCTCCCCGGCTCCACTGACAGAGAAGCTCGGGCGTCTCTTTTCCGCTTTCCTGTGCCTGCCGGAGTCCGTTCAGCGAAAAGCGTTCTTCAAAGGTCTTTTGATATGCGCTGTGGAGCTGATCTTTAATCTGAGCATTCAGCAGTGTATCCCAGAGCTGCGTTGGGGCGGAAGGCTCATTTGGCGTATGGCCGTCCGCATAGACCGATTCAACAGTCCCGTCCTTGAGATCGATATCATAAATGCGGAAACTGTGCTCTCCGATGGTGCGCAGAATCTCATAATTATGGGAGCTGGTTTCCTCGTATTCCAGACCCTCCCGCATGGAATCATGGACATCCATAATGCAGAAAATCACGGTCTGGTTCCCGGCACAGTAATCAAAACATTTCACGACTTCCATCAGGTTCCAGCGGAAATCACCCTTCCATTGACGGCGGTAGATGCAGGTCAGTTTGTTTTTACCGGACTGAAGAGCTTCTTTTAAATGCGTGAGATTGATAAAATCCAAAAAGCGTTCCCGATCGTCAGGGTGAACCACACCGCTGACGGCAAGACTTTCTAATTGGCTGGAAAGACTGACGGTATTGTCCCCTGTGAGCCAGGCATCCGGTTCCAGTTTCAGAACATCGTACCGATCCTCTTCGAGATCGACACGCAGAATTTTTCGATATACATAGCCGGCTGTCTCCAGACGGGGGGTAACCGTTACTACAAAGGCAGGAATCGTATCCTGCCACAGCGTTCTGGTGGCAACCATGTCGACGACTCCGCCGAAGGTGGGATTATAGCCGATGGAACGTCCCTCCTGCCGGTCTTTGATGGTCAACAGAGGGCAGTTGATACAGGAACCTGTCCATACTTCGTGGCAGGTCATACCCAGGCGAACTTCCGGGGATATGGTATGAACACGCTTGTTAAAATATAAGATACCATGATCTTCTTCCCGAATGACATAGACTCCGGTTTCCGGCATGGCATCCAGAATTCTCTCGTAGTCTTTACTTTCCAAATCAGTATCCTCCAAAACAGTGTACCCTCATAAAAATAAAAAGCCTTCTGACCAAGGCTTTTTACAATCGGCGCGACAGGATTTGAACCTGCGACCTCGGCGTCCCGAACGCCGCGCTCTACCAAGCTGAGCCACGCGCCGCTGAAATATGAAAATTGGTTATCTGCGAACCGCTATGTATTATAATAAATAAAAAGTGCTTGATTGTCAAGTGAAAAACGAATATTATTAAAGAAATTGAAATTGAAATGTAAATTTGAGGCGCAAAATAATGTCGGCTGACGGCAGCGGCAGAGTCTGCGCAGAAAGGGAACAGGATAGGATGGAGCAGGCAAGCGTAATGTTGAAAAAGGGAGAGGGACGGACGCTGAAGGCAGGCGGCGCCTGGGTGTATGATAATGAGATTGCTTCCGTGGAAGGGCCATACAGGAACGGGGATGTGGTGAATGTTTACGATTTTGGCGGGTATTATTTAGGGTGTGGATATATCAATACATGCTCCAGGATTACGGTGAGACTTTTGTCCCGAAAAAAGGGGATTGTTATCGATGAGGCATTTATGGAGGGGCGTGTAAGAGATGCCTGGAATTATCGGAAACAGACAGTGGATACATCCAGCTGCCGCGTGATTTTCGGGGAAGCAGATTTCCTGCCGGGGATCGTGGTGGATAAGTTTTCGGATGTGCTGGTGGTGGAATCTCTGGCGCTGGGGATCGACAGATGGAAGCCGGTTATCGTGGAAGCGGTGAAGAAAGTGCTGGCGGAGGATGGAATCCGGATTCGCGGGGTATATGAACGAAGCGATTCCAAGGTACGCCTCCAGGAGGGAATGGAGCGCAGCAAGGGCTTTATCGGCGAACCCTTTGATACAAAGGTGGAGATTGCGGAAAACGGGGTAAGATATATTGTAGATGTGGAGAATGGACAGAAGACAGGCTTTTTTCTGGATCAGAAAGGCAACAGGGCAGCTATTCATTCGTTCTGTAAGGGGAAGAAGGTGTTGGACTGCTTTACTCATACGGGATCCTTTGCGCTGAATGCGGGAATAGCCGGCGCGGAGAGTGTGCTGGGTGTGGATGCCTCTTTACTGGCTGTGGAACAGGCCAGGGAAAATGCAAGACTTAATCATCTGGAGGATAGGGTGCGGTTTCAATGTGCGGATGTGTTTGAACTGCTTCCGGAACTGGAAAAGCAGGGAGAGAAGTACGATGTGGTCATATTGGATCCGCCGGCCTTTACCAAATCCCGGAGTTCCGTGAAAAAGGCGGTGAAGGGCTACCGGGAGATCAATTTGCGGGGAATCAAGCTGGTGCGCGACGGCGGCTTTCTGGCAAGTTGTTCCTGCTCTCATTTTATGGAGCCGGAGCTTTTTGCAAAAACCATACGGGAAGCAGCGGCGGGGGCGCATAGACGGCTGCGGCAGGTGGAATTCCGAACCCAGAGCGCGGATCATCCCATCCTGTGGGCGGCGGATCAGACCTATTATCTGAAATTCTACATTTTCCAGATTTTGAATGAACGTTGAAGAGGTTCATGAGGTATACGCAAGAACGCCGGAATTTACAAATCCGTTGTTGCAGGTTACTGCAAATTTTAGTGGCGTGTAGCATAAGTGGCTGAAGGGGAAAGGAAGTATGTGGGTATCATATTATCATGAGCAGTGATGTATGTAGCCAGGGAGGAAGGCTTGGAATGAAAAAGAGAAAAATCGTGTTGGCAGCAATTTTCCTGGTACTGCTGACACTTGGGTTGTGGGGTCTGGTCCGGTTTTTTCCATTGTGGAGGACGGGGAAGATAATATGGGAAAATATGAATTCCGAACAATATGCCTATGAATTGAAGGTGGAGCTGGATCAGGAGAAACTGACAGAGGGGCAGGAAAAAGTGTTAAGACACCTGACATGGCTGACAGGTATTGACAGAGAAGCGATGTACAGGCTTACCATAAGAGGCAGCGTGCAGGAGAAGAAAATTCATGCAATGATATATCCGGAGGGAGCGGAAGACCCATTGACGGAATTCTATCTGGATGGAGACAACTGTGTCATAAGTGAAAGCGCGATTTATAATGCGATCCGAAATCATCTGGTGGAGCAATACAGGATTCTGCGGCTGCTGATGCCGGAACAGAAGGAGGCACTATATATATCCATGGAACAGGTAGAGCAGCTTTTCGATCTGGATATGGAAGGTCTTCGGTCATTTGATGTATCAAAAGAAGAAAAAGATATTTCAGTGTGGCAGTATTTTTTGATGCTGACGGCCATGTCAGAAAAAAAGGAGGATAAAAGTCATGTCTTTGAATTGCTGACAGAAAAGGTATCATTGCATTGGACACTGGAGGAAGCGGAAGGGGTGGTGTCTGTAAAGATGCTTTTGGAGATAGAGGATGTGGCGGAAACTATGGCCGAAAAAGAGGAATTATTTTCCAGGTTTGGTTTTCCTGCACCTGCGGAACAATCGGAGATGGTGAAGAACCTGACTGTGGTTATCATGCCCGGAAAGGGCAGCGATATAGCAATGCCTGAAAATCTGGTGAACCAGGAGATCATAGATGGAATTGTGAAAGTCCGGGATTGGATTCGGGAGAATCTTCTGGATGAGAAAGGGACGCCTGTGGTGTCGAACGAGAAAGAGAGGGCGGCATAGATGCTTGCAATAATTGAAGATGCGTTGCTGGACAGCGGGAAGCTGGCGCCGTTTTTGTTTCTGGCATATTTGGCCATGGAATATCTGGAGCATAAAACGGGAGCGGGAATACAGAGATGGATCAAAAATACGGACAGGGCGGCGCCGGTAGTGGGGGGATTGTTGGGGATAGTTCCGCAGTGTGGATTTTCAGCGGCAGCTTCCAATTTGTATGCAGGACATGTGATCAGCCTGGGTACATTGCTGGCAATTTATCTGTCCACTTCGGACGAGATGCTTCCGATACTGCTGTCGGAAGGCGCGCCGGCAGGAACTGTGGCCCGGATACTGGCGTTAAAGGCGGGAATCGGCATTACGGCAGGGCTTGTTATTGACTGGAAGATGCGCAGGGAAGGGAAAAAGGTTCAAAAAGGGATTCACGATATGTGTGAGCAGGAGCATTGCCATTGTGAGAAAGGAATTTTCCGTTCCGCATTACATCATACGGTGAAGATTCTCTTTTTCATTTTCGCAGTTACATTATTGCTGAATGCGGCGCTGCACTATATGGGAGAGGAAATTCTGGCAAATGTGATTCTGGACCGTCCTGTATTGGGGCCGGTTTTGGCGGGACTGGTTGGCCTGATACCGAACTGTGCGGGTTCCGTGGTCATTACGCAGCTTTATCTGAAAGGGGCTATGGATTTTGGGGCGGCGATAGCAGGATTGCTGGCCGGCTGCGGCGTGGGGATTTTGGTATTGTTTCGAGTCAACCATGACAGAAGGGAGAATCTGAAAATCCTGGCGCTATTGTATGGGCTGGGAGTGGGGGCAGGGATTCTGGTTGGTTTGGCGGCGAAAATATATTAAAATATTTTAAATTTATTTTTAAGGAAATAGCAATTGACGAACCGACAGCATGTATGCTATAGTATAACCATATTTTGACGTGTACAGACGTATGGAAAACAGAGAGACAGAGTCTTCCATGTAAATATTTTGGCAACCATGTTGCCTTATTGATTGAGTGCAAAACTCGAATTTTATAAGTTGGTGACTATAAACCGGTGCTTAGGCACATCTAACTTGTGAAAAGGTCAATAAGAGTAGTAAAAGTAAAATATTTGCTATATAGACTCTATAAACCATATATCTGTTACTTTTATACCAAAACACCGGGAAACGGCAGCGAGGGGACAAAAGAAGGCAGAGACGTTTAAAGCAAGTGATGGAAGTGTCGCTTGCTTTTTTTGTGCAGGTTTGCCGCAAAGTGTGTCCGCATCGGTTACGGTATCGGCTTGTGACGCAGCGTCTGCATGGCAGGCAGCGAAGACGGTTCTGCCGCGTCTGGGAGGGGCTGTTTTCGGCACGGATATAGGGCACACCGGCATAAGGCTGAAACATATGGACAAAGACAGGGACGGCATTTGAAATTGTACAAGTTATTTTCCGGCAGTTCCTGAGACACGCATAAAGGAGAAAACATGAGCGAAAAATTGGCTTTGTATGGATTCAATAATTTAACCAAGTCCCTGAGTTTCAACATTTACGACGTGTGCTATGCAAAATCCCAGAGGGAACAGAAGGACTATATCGCTTATATCGATCAGCAGTACAATTCCGAAAGGCTGACAAAACTTCTGGTGGATGTGACCAATATGATCGGCGCCAGTGTGCTGAATATTTCCAGTCAGGACTATGAACCGCAGGGAAGCTCAGTGACCATTTTGATCGCGGACGAAAGTAAGATTCCCGTGGGGGATACCACTGTGGCCCACCTGGATAAAAGCCATATCACCGTGCATACTTATCCGGAGTATCATCCGGATACCTGCCTGGCAACTTTCCGGGTAGACATCGATGTGGCTACCTGCGGGGAGATTACGCCGTTGTCCACGCTGGATCACCTGATCGGCGCATTTGATTCCGATATCATTACGATGGATTACCGGGTCAGGGGTTTTACAAGGGCGGTGAGTGGGGAGAAACTTTTCATGGATCACAGGATGACCTCCATTCAGGATTATATCAACAAGGATACGCTGAAAAGGTATGATGCTGTAGATATTAATGTGTATCAGGCGAACATTTTTCATACGAAAATGTTGATTAAGGAGATAGACCTGCAGAATTACCTGTTTAACAGCGATGTCTATGAGCTGCCGCCCAAGCTGCGTCTGGAGATTATGGATAATCTGCGCAGGGAGATGATTGAGATATTCAGCGGGAGGAATATTTATTAGGTTTTATTGATAGCCAGGGCGGATGACGGCAGCGGGGAGGAAAGCGAAAGCCGGAGGAGAGAAAGGAACCGGCAGGAAAGCGGAAGCCGGAGGAGAGAAAGGAACCGGCAGGAAAGCGGAAGCCGGAGGGAAGACAGGAACCGGGAGGAAAGCGGAACCCGGAGAAAAAGCGGACACCGGGAAAAGCAGGAGCCGGAAGAGGGCGCACCGGCGCGGGAAGGAGGGCAAGGTCATGGGACGTTTTAATCAGGCAAGAGCACCGATCTACGAGGCGCTGGAGGAATTCCGGCAGGAGCGGATCGTGCCCTTCGATGTGCCCGGCCATAAGCGGGGGCGGGGCAATCCGGAACTGGTTTCGCTCCTGGGGCAGCAGTGTGTGGGGATCGATGTGAATTCCATGAGATCCCTGGACAATCTCTGCCATCCGGTGTCCGTCATTCGGGAGGCGGAGGAGATGGCGGCGGAGGCTTTCGGGTCTGCTTATGCCTTTCTGATGGTGGGGGGAACTACCTCCTCGGTGCAGAGTATGATTTTGAGCGCCACCAAAAAAGGGGACAAGATTATCCTGCCCCGGAATGTCCACAGAAGCGTCATCAACGCCCTGGTCTTAAACGGCGCAATTCCCATCTATGTGAATCCGGATATGGACAGTAAACTGGGGATTGCTTTGGGGATGAAAGTATCCCAGGTAGAGCGCACCATAAAGGAGCATCCGGACGCGGTGGCGGTACTGGTGAACAATCCCACTTATTACGGCATCTGCTCCGATTTGAAGAGTATAGTGCGCATGGCCCATGCTCATGGGATGAAAGTCCTGGTGGACGAGGCCCACGGCACCCATTTCTATTTCGGGGACAAAATGCCCCTGTCAGCCATGGAGGCGGGAGCGGACATGGCCGCTGTCAGCATGCACAAATCAGGGGGAAGCCTGACCCAGAGTTCTTTCCTGCTCACGGGGATTTCCATGAATCCGGGCTATGTACGGCAGATTATTAACCTGACTCAGACGACAAGCGCATCTTATCTTCTTCTTGCCAGCCTGGACATTTCCCGGCGCAATTTGGCTCTCCGTGGAAAAAAGGAGTTTGCCAAGGTGACGGCCCTGGCGGAGTACGCAAGGGAGGAGCTCAACCGCATCGGGGGCTATTATGCTTATAACTCGGAACTGGTCAACGGGGACAGCATCTTCGATTTGGACAAGACCAAGCTGACGGTGAATACCCTTGGCATCGGACTGGCGGGAATCGAGGTCTATGACCTGCTTCGGGACGAGTACGATATCCAGATGGAACTGGGGGACATCGCCAATGTACTGGCCTACATTTCCATCGGGGACCGGGAGCGCGACATGGAACGTCTGATCGGCGCAATGACGGAAATTAAACGAAAATACAGGCGCGACAACGCGGGTATGTATACCCAGGAATACATTGAGCCCAGGGTGGCGGTTTCTCCCCAGAGCGCTTTTTACGCGGAGAAGGAATCCCTGCCCCTGATGGAGACCAGAGGGCGCGTCTGCAGTGAGTTTGTGATGTGCTATCCTCCGGGGATTCCCATTCTGGCGCCGGGAGAGGAGATCACGGAGGAAATCCTGGAATACATCGTCTACGCGAAAGAGAAGGGCTGTTCCATGACGGGGCCGGAGGACCCCGGGATTGAGCGGCTGAATGTGCTGCGGGAGCAGTGGGCTATATAGGAGCCGGGGCGGAGAGGAAATCAATCTGCACTTTTAGGGAAAATGCCAGTATATACGCCTTTTCTCTGCTGTTCCATGCAGCAGTTATTTGCGGACACTTCCTAATTGGGTGATGGTAAAAAGCAGTAGTGGGCAGATGCCCGGCCTGTTCGGATCAATTGGAATTTACAGGAAGAACGAATGCAGAGAGGTGCCTATGATGGAAATTAAAAAAATAGATCGTCATAATCTTTCCGATATAAATAAGCCCCGGAAATTCTCTGCTGTGTTTGGGACTGGCATGGGCACAATGCGCGAAGGACACACGCAATGCGCGAAGGGTACGCGCATGGCAGAACTTGAAAACAGCAAGCCTGCATCCAGTGCCGGAAGGATTTACGGACGCATCTTTAAGCGGTCGGAAATCCTTCGCCATGTGTGGTACTGGATGCAGGCTTGCGGAACTGGAATAGGAGGGATGTATATGGATTTATGGTTTTCGGAACTGCATACACCAAATGTAAAGCTGTCCATAAGAGTGGACAGGCAGCTGTACAGCGGCGAGAGCGAGCTGCAGCGGATAGACGTATTTGAATCCCCGGAGTTCGGGCGTTTTCTGGCATTGGACGGCTATATCATGCTGACGGAAAAGGATGAATTTATCTACCATGAAATGATAGCCCATGTGCCGATGGCAGTGCATCCCCATGTGGAGCGGGTACTGGTCATCGGGGCCGGGGACGGCGGCGTGGTGCGGGAACTGGCGAAATATCCGGAGATCGAGTATATCGACCTGGTGGAGATTGACAGGCAGGTGATCCAGGTGTGCAGGGACTACCTGCCGCAGACAGCCTGCAAACTGGATGACGAGCGGGTATATATTCACTACGAGGACGGCTTGAAGTTTGTCCGATCACGGGAAAACGAATATGATTTGATCATCGTGGACTCCACGGATCCCTTCGGGCCGGGGGAAGGCCTTTTTACCAAGGAATTTTACGGAAACTGTTACAAGGCCCTGCGGGAAGACGGCATTATGGTGAATCAGCACGAGAGCCCCTTCTACGAGGCGGATGCCACGGCCTGCATGCGGGCCCACAAGCGCATTGTGGAGAGCTTCCCCATCAGCAGGGTGTACCAGGCCCATATTCCCACCTACCCTTCCGGCCACTGGTTGTTCGGTTTTGCGTCAAAAAGATATCATCCGGTGAGAGATATGGACGCGGTCCGGTGGATGGAGAGAGGGCTGGAGACCCGTTATTACACCCCGAAGCTTCATGCGGGGGCGTTCTGCCTGCCGGCCTATGTGGAGAAGCTGCTGCGGAAGGTGGAATTTACTGATAATAAATAGGTGTATAAAATCTATTTTCCAGCAGGAGCGAGATGAGAGAAGATTCAATTCAGATAAGTTCGAAATGGAAGAAGCTATGATTCCTTTTTCAGAATTGTGTATCCAAATTAGAAATTAATCAATAAATATTGCATAAATAATCAAGATATGGGGTGTATCGAATCAATATGTTTGATAAATATTCTTTGCTGAGGCGGCTGCAGGAGCTTCCTTTTTCTGAACAGGAATACTGGGTAATTGCTGGCAGCGCTATGGTTTTACATGGATTTCGCTCTCAAACACACGATATTGATTTAGGGTGTAGTACACTTTTGGCAGATATATTAGAGCAGCAAGGCTATACAGTTTCACGTTATGAAGACAGAACTAGAAAAATCTTGTATTCTGAAGATGTCGAGATTTTTGAAAACTGGATTGAAGGTACAGTGGAAATAATCAGCGGCGTTCCCGTTGTGTGTGTAGACGGACTGATACGGATGAAAAAGAAACTGGGAAGGGATAAAGATTTAACGGATATTGCGTTAATAGAAAAGGTGGGAGAAACCAGAGAACATTTTTCAAAAAAGGGATAAATATTATCCGAATGTCTGATGTTTTATCGAAATAGGTCAGAGAGGTTGAAAGTATGAAAAACAGCGGGATGTGTCCCAAATGCAATAGCAGAAATATCCTTAGGATTGAGGGAAAAGCGGGCGTTTATGGAAGCGGAAACAATATCCCTGTAGGCTTTACCATATTTTCATATGTGAAAGTGCCAAGGTATGTCTGCTGCAACTGCGGCTATTCGGAGGAGTGGATCGATAAAGAGGATATTCCTTATTTGGAGAAGAAGTTCCGGTGAGGTTGTTTGTTTCATGATAAGTGTAAGAGCCTGAATACAAGATACAGAGAACGGAGAGAGGAAAATGTCTAAAATTATGATCATCGGCTGCGGCGGCGTTGCTTCCGTAGCCATCCAGAAGTGCGCCATGAAGGCGGATGTGTTTTCGGAGATCTGCATAGCGAGCCGCACAGTGGCGAAGTGTGACGCCCTGAAGGAAAAGCTCCAGGGAACAACGGCGGCGAAGATTACCACCGCCCGGGTGGACGCGGACAATGTGGAAGAGCTGATCGCCCTGCTCAAAAGGGAGCAGCCGAAAGCCGTGCTGAACCTGGCCCTGCCCTATCAGGATCTGACCATTATGGATGCCTGTCTGGTCTGCGGAGTTGACTACATCGACACCGCCAATTATGAGGCGGAGGACACGGAAGATCCTGCCTGGCGCGCCGTTTACGAAAAAAGATGCAGAGAGGAAGGATTCACCGCTTATTTTGACTACTCCTGGCAGTGGGCTTATCGGGAGCGATTTGAGAAGGCAGGGATTATGGCCCTTCTGGGAACCGGCTTCGATCCCGGGGTGACCAGTGTTTTTACCGCCTATGCTTTGAAGCATTATTTTGACGAGATTCACTATATTGATATTATGGATTGCAACGGCGGGGACCATGGTTATCCTTTTGCCACCAATTTCAACCCGGAAATCAACCTGCGGGAGGTGTCTGCCAACGGCTCCTACTGGGAAAACGGCCATTGGGTGGAGACGAAGCCTATGGAGATTAAGCGGGAGTATGACTTTGCCCAGGTGGGAAGGAAGGACATGTACCTGCTGCATCATGAGGAGATCGAGTCTCTGGCGAAGAACATTCCCGGTGTAAAACGCATCCGCTTTTTCATGACTTTCGGCCAGAGTTACCTGACCCATATGAAATGTCTGGAAAATGTGGGGATGCTTCGGACAGACCCCGTGATGTTCGAGGGAAGGGAGATTGTGCCCATTCAGTTTTTGAAGGCTCTGTTGCCGGATCCGGCTTCCCTTGGGCCCCGCACCGTGGGCAAGACCAACATCGGCTGTATTTTCATCGGAGTGAAGGACGGGAAGGAGAAATCCGTCTATATCTATAATGTGTGTGACCATCAGGAGTGCTATCGGGAGGTGGGCTCTCAGGCCATTTCCTACACCACAGGCGTCCCGGCCATGATCGGGGCCATGCTTGTGATGAACGGAACCTGGAGGAAGCCCGGGGTGTTCAATGTGGAGGAGTTCGATCCGGATCCCTATATGGAGGCGCTGAATCGGTACGGCCTGCCCTGGGTGGTGGATGAGAATCCGGTGCTGATCGATTGAGGTAAGTGTTTTCTGAATGTGGATGTTTCGCACTTCCCGCCCTGCCGTATCCATATCAGAGGAAAGGGCAGGGACGGGCAGTGCAGGCAAAGTGCCGCATCCGGAAGAAAAGCGGCTGTTTTGCCTGCTACGCCCGGGGAATTATTCCATGGCAAGCAGATCCGGGATGGTACTTTCGAAGTCAACGCCGTACCAGGGTTTGCGGGGATTGCGCAGCGTTACCTCTATGGTGTGCGCCGTATAATCCGCGGCAATGCGCATGGCATCGCGCCAGTTTTTCCCTCTCATGATTTCCCCCACACAGGTACTGGAGAAGAGGTCTCCCGTTCCGTGATAGGCGGCATCGATTCTGCGGTTCTGATAAACGTAATACTCCCCGGTTTCCCGCTCATATCCCATCACTCCGGTTTTACCCTTTTCCAGTGAAACGCCTGTCAGGACACTGATGCGAGCCCCCAGTTCATTGAGTCTGGAAAGAAGTTCCCTGATATAGGCCTCGTCATATTCTTCCCTGTAGTCCATTCCCGTCATCAGGGCGGCTTCCGTGATATTTGGAACGATAATATCCGCTTCTGCGCACAGTTCGGTGTTTTTCCGCACGTAATCCATGTCAAAGGCAGGATAAAGCTTTCCGTTGTCCGCCATCACGGGGTCCACGATGATGGTGGTGTTTTTCCCCCGGAAATTTCTGAATAGTTCCATAATCTGGTCAACCTGTTCTGCAGTTCCCAGATATCCGGTATAAATAGCGTCAAATTCCACACCTTCGCTTTTCCAGTGGGCCGCAATGGGCGTAATCTGGTCGGAGAGATCCTTGCAGGTGAAATTCCGGAACATGGTATGGGTTGATAAAACTGCCGTGGGGAGGATCACCGTCTCGGATCCGAGAGCGGATATTACAGGCAGCGCGATTGTCAGGGAGCATTTTCCCAGGCATGAAATGTCCTGGATTGTCAGTACTCTTTTCATTTTGATACCTCTTTTTCCTTCAGGTTTTTGCCGGATTGTTCAGCCATACTCGTGAACGAATTCATTCCAGACAATACTCCTGACAATAGAAGCGATGCTTTGCTTCTATTTTAGAAGCGATGCTTTGCTTCTATTTTAGAAACGTCACTTTGCTTCTGCTATATGCCGATTTCTTCCTGGTACTGTAGAAGCGCTCACGCGTTATCCAATTTCAGCTGTCAAATGTTTTTCATCTTGAGTATAAATAGTAGCACTATTTGCGTACTACGTCAATTAGATTGTTTCTTTATTTTTTCCGGTCTTTTTCGATATATTCAGGGATTCGTCTTACCCGGCAGCACAGAGGGCTGATTCTGTGAAACGGAAGCTATCTACGAAGCCCTTCTTCTGTAAAAGTTGTCTTTAATGCCTTCTCTGTGGGAAATATGGAGCCTGTTAAAACAGCAATTTGAATAAATGCCAAAATCAGGCTGACTATTCCGATAGCATTATTTGAAGCCCCGTAAAATGGAAAATGGATGATGATTGACGGAACTAAAATAACCCAGCCAGTTCTCCACCAAAGTTTTCCAATGTAATGATGAGCAAAAAGCCATGTACCCATATTTTGCATAGAACGAGAGGTTCTGTATCCGGTCAGAGAATTTATCTTCTGCGGCGGACGCTTCCGCATGAACCGCCCAATCGTTATCATTGACAACGGAATGATTAGATTACGCGCAGCTGTTTCTGGTGGATTCCCAGGGACAGGAGCGCATTAACGATCTTAGCGTGGGATGGAACGAGGAGATAGAGGGGGAGCGATTATCTTTTGATGAATATTGGTTTATCGTAGACGAGGCAGAGTTGGAAAAAATGCGTATGTACGGTATTTTTACAGAAACGAGGGCTGTGTCAACGGTGATTGGGAAGTTACGCTGGAGCTTGAATAGGCAGGCACACATAATTGTGGTATACTGGTCTGTGTGAGCAATGTCTTGGGATTTGTGAAGAAATAAATTTGCACTTTCAGGAACAAAGCACCGGTATATATGCATCTTCCTGTGCGGAATCCTGTAAATCTATTTCGTAACACTTCCTTGTGATCAGGGTTATTGCTTTGCAGAAATGGCTGTTAGGAAGTTATGATAAGGAGGTTGTTTGGCATGGACGGAATTATGAGTCAGGAGATATTTCTTTTCTTTGAAGGAAAGCCGCAGGCTCTGGTTTTGTATGAAACCTTTGCGCGGAGGATGTCTGCCGAAGTCGGGGAGGCGGAGGTCCGGGTGCAGAAAACCCAGATTGCATTCTCCAAGGGACATAACTTTGCCTTTGTCTCCTTTCTGCCCCTGCGGAAGGCGGCGGAGAGACCGGAAGAATACATTGTCATTACTTTCGGCCTGGGGCACAGGGTGGACTCTCCCCGCATTGACGGGGCTGTGGAGCCCTATCCCAACCGTTGGACCCATCATGTGCTGATTTCGAAGGAGGAAGAGATCGACGGGGAACTGATGGGGTGGGTGAAGGCAGCCGCGGAGTTTTCGAGTCAGAAAGGGCAGAGGCGGCGCAGGGTATGAAGGGTGGAAAAGAAAAGCATTTGGAAAAGATAATATTATAAAATATCAATGGATACTTGATATTTCTACAATGAATTGATAATTGTTTTCTCCCAGGGATTCGATATAATGGAACTACACCGGTGGAAGAGATTGTTGGATACTGAAATCATAATATTGTTGAAGCCTTCTTTCAGAAAGCGTAAGCCCGGGGAAGGAATAGGTCAGGGTTCAGGACAGATGGGCGCTGAAAGGACGGCTTTTCGCGGAATAGGGCAGGAGGTGTGGTATGAAAATCGAGATCGGAGAGAAAATAAGGGAATTGCGCCGTAGCCTGTGCCATGCGCATGCCGGAGCTGAAGCATTGCAGGGAGCTTCTTCTGGCCGAGGCTGCAGACGGCAGGGAGGAGACGGAATATATCCGCACAGCCCTGCTTGAAATGGCGGATCACTTTGCAAGGAAGACGGTCTATGGGCTGATGAATTGCGTCCGGCATTTCGACAGCGACAGACCCATTGAGAAAATAAAGGGGGCTATCTCGCTGTTTGGCCTGGCCTGTGACGACGGTGATCTGGGAGTGCACCACAGCATTGTAATGCAGTTGTATGTATATCTTTCCAGGATACAGTGGGAGCGGGGAGACCATGACGATGCGTTTGCTTCCCTGGATGAGGCGTATCGGCACGGGAGGGTTCTGGAAACCATGGCGAGGGCCAGTAAAGAGCCGGGCACAGAGGACTGGAAGGTGGTGGAAAAACTGCCGGAAGACTGGCCCATGTGGTGCAAGCCCGATTATTCCCAGGTGGAGAAGGAGATCAAGGCTGATCCCAGGTGGGCGGCCTGGGTGGAGAAGACGAAGGGGTGAGGAAAGCTGTCTACCCCAGGTCTTTCCAGTAATCCAATACCTTACCGGGATGGTAGAAGCACCGGAACATGGCATCCAGGCCGAAGGCGTCGAAAACACGCCCGAAAAGTTCGTTCCCAAAGCTGTAGATGGGTGTCTGTTCCAGGAATTCCGTCTCCTGTGGATAGAGACGGGGATTCCACCAATAGGTTCTGAACTGTTCCTCGATTTCCGGCTCGGAGATCAGGCCCTTTTCAAGTTTTTCCACGGTATCCTGAAAAAGGGAGAGATGCTCCGGAAAGTGTCTGTTGAGGATCGGTATGGCGGGGATCCCGATATTGGCATCCAGGTCGGGATCCAGTCTTTTGGACAGGATGCCCTCTGCGTTATTGCAGAATTTAATGGCCATGCCTTCCCCGGTAAAACGGAAGATGTAGCGCTCCAGGAGGCTGAAATTTTCCGTAAACGTATGGTAACTGCCTATCATTTTCTGAATCTGCAGATGGTGCATCTCATGGAGGATGATGGCAGGCAGTTCTTCCATCGTGCAGTATTTTTCGATTCCGAACAGGTCCAGATGAAGGGCGTTCTCGTAGACGTAACCGAAAGAAGGGCCGAAGCTTAGGGTGGATATTACCTCCGTGTCGTCTATATCCACATTTCCGGGGAAGGCGGCATCCAGTCTGGCCTGCAGGTTCAGCAGGTTCTCCGGCGTGAGCATGCGCATCAGCTTATCATACCTGCGGGCGTATTTCCCGGGACTGGCGGCGCAGTCCAGCCACAGCGCGTGTTTGTCCCGCAGCCCTGTCCTGCGGTCCGGGCACAGATCGGGAATGTCCTCCGGCGCAATGCTTTTGAAGCGGGAAAAATAGGACACAAGGGTCTCCGGAGAGGCCAGGCCGTATCTTCTGATTTCGAAGAGGTAGTCCTGGTGGTTTAAGATTTCGGCTGCTTTTTGGTAACTTTCCTGTTCTGTGCCTGACATTGCCGCATATTCGAGCATCAGGGGAATACTTGCGGTTCGCAGTTTCATAAAAGGGTCCTCCGTGGTGTGGGTTTGGGATAGCGGGACTGCCGTTATTTATGGTCTCTATAGCTGGGAATAGAGAATTCTTTAAACATTCTTGCCCGGGCATCCGGATTGCGTACTGCCAATTCTACATCTTTGCTTCGGCCGAGATCATACAGCTTTACTAACAAAGCGCTTAAATTTGTTTCCCCATTGATTTCGCCGCGTTTCTCTCCGCGTTTCTCGCCACGTTTCTCTCCGCGTTTTTCTCCCCGCGCTTCCAGTAGGTCGAGATATTCACATGCCATAACTGCGTCTCCTTTCTGATGCTTTGTCCAAAATTCGTTAGCCAGTTCCGTAAATCTGGCATCCCCGGTGAGTGCTTCCATGAGGTCGCATAAGGCGTCCAGATGGAGGATTTCCTGCTCCCTGCGGCTGTCGAAATTTCCTTCGTTCAGATAATCCGCCACAAATCCCAGGTCGCTTGTAAACAGGTTTCTGGTTTCCGGAGATAGATTGTTCATGTGGTAAACCGTCAGTTTTGTATCATCAATCATCTCCAAATGCTTTTGGGGAACTCCGTTTTTCAGAAGCAGGGTATGAAGGTTTTGCGGAATGCGGCTGCTTTTTCCCGTCCAGGCGATTACGATGGTGATCACTCCATACACAGGAGCGCCGCTTCCGAGCTGCTGTCTGTAGGAACCGCCCTCATAGGAGATTTTACGCAATATCTGGCGTTCTTCCAGTTCGGTTTCGTTTTCAATGATGTATTGGAGGAGAATTGTGCCTTCTTCCGTCAGATATCTGCTGGTGTCGCAGAACTGATTGCGGGGTTTTTTACTTTGTAAAAGCTCTCCGTGGGAGCGGGCTGGGTGTTCCCGGGATTCAGATACCGTTTCCCGTCGTATACCAATGTATTGATGCAGTCCGCAAATACATCGGCGTAGGATAACAGGATTTTCTCTGTAATGTCTTTTTCTGCCATGTTGTTACCTCCGTGTGGCGTTGCGGGGGCTTCCAGAAAAACGCCCGCTGTCTGTCTTGGAATAAAAGCAGGAATTTTCTGATCTGCAGGAAGAATGGGACTGATTACAGAATATTTACTATGAAAATCTGCTCTGAGTTCAGGGTATCATAAGTGGAGGGATTTTTCAAGCTATTTTTTCAAGCGCACAGTATTTTGTACGCAGTACTGTCACTGTTCACGGCTTCGCCGTTCACAGCAACATGATGCACACATACAATAGAATTCAAGTGCAGAATTCTATTGTCATGAATTGAGCAAAGAACGCTCATTTTGGCGCCCGCTGTCTCGGGCTTTTCGTGCATAGTGCGCACGAAAACCCTCGCGGAGGCACCGAGTGGACAGTAACCACGATTCCGAAAAGGGAGTTCTATTATATACTGCGTGCCGGCCGCCTGCAATGGATATTGCAGGTTGATTTTCAGGAGAAATAAAATAGGATTATGTTAATAATTGAGGACTATACTGCAAGAATTACATGAAGGATAATAGTATAATGCCAGTAGAATCTGCCGGAAGGGCAAAGGTATAGGACATATCTGCCCCTGCCGAAAAAGGAGGCAACAAAATATGGAATACGCGGCAATCAGACATTTTGCAGATAAAAGATACTGTTACGCCATGGCGAAAGGACATTTCCTGATCAGGCTGGAGGTGAAAAAGGGCGATGCGGTAAAGGTCATTCTCCACACTCAGGACAAGTACCTGCCCGTCCGCTATATGGACACAAGGCGGGCGCAGCCCATGGAGATTGCCTGCTCCGACAATTACCTGGACTATTACGAAGCGGAAGTGGAGATAGACGTGGTCTGCCTGCGGTATTTTTTCGAGATAGAGGACCAGGAAGGAAAGACCGTATACTATGGAAACCACAATTTCTATGACCAGTGCATCACATCCATAGACCGGATGTACGACTGCCCCCAGACACTTCGGGAGGAAGAGCGGTTTGAACTGCCTGCCTGGGCGGAGAACAAGGTGATCTACCAGATATTTCCCGCCCGCTTTGCCGCGGACAGGGAAGTGCCGGAGGAAACCTGGTATCAGGCGCCCATTGACAATAAAGCGAACTTGAAGGGATCCATCCGGGGCATTATCCAACATTTTGGCCACATTCGGAACCTGGGGGCAGATATTCTGTATATGACGCCCATATTCCGCTCCGACTCCGTCCATAAGTACAATATCCACGACTATTACCAGATTGATCCCGCCTTTGGGGACAGGGAAGATTTGAAGGAACTGGTGAAACTGGCCCATGAAAACGGGATGTATGTGATACTGGACGGCGTGTTCAACCATACGGGAATCGACTTTTTTGCGTTCCGGGATATCCGGGAGAAGCAGGAGAAGTCCGCTTATCTGGACTGGTACTATATCCAAAGCTTTCCCCTGGTGATGGAATGGGGGAAACGCCCCAGTTACAAGACCTTCAGCTACGCCGGTTACATGCCCAAGGTGAACCTGGACAATCCGGAAACGGCGGACTATTTTATCCATGTGGGGGCATACTGGATTCGGGAATGTGATATCGACGGTTGGCGTCTGGACGTGGCGGATGAGATCAGCCACCGTTTCTGGAAGCGCTTCCGCAGGGAAATGAAGGCGGTGAAAAAGGATGTCCTGGTGGTGGGGGAGATCTGGCACTATGCCGGGGACTTCCTGGAAGGAGACGAGTGGGACAGCGTGATGAATTATCCCTTTTGCGATTCTGTGGTGGACCTGGTGGCGAGAGAAGAGACCCTTCCGTCCGCTTTCCTGGGCAGCCGGAATTTCGTAAAGGGAAACCTGAACAAAGGCCTGGAAGGGTATCTGTGGAACTTTATCGACAGCCATGACACGGCCAGGTTTCTCCACAGCGCCGGAAATGATATGCGGAAGCAGAAACTGGCGGCGGCAATGCAGCTCCTGCTTCCCGGCATGCCCATGGTCTATTACGGCGACGAGGTGGGCATGGAGGGCGGCCCTGACCCGGACTGCAGACGGGGCATGTTGTGGGAGGAGAGCCGGCAGAATTTGGATTGCCTGGAGTATTATAGGAGGCTCATCCGGATCCGCCACGATTTCCCCGGGCTCACAAAGGGAAAGCCGGTGAAAGAGCAGGCGGATGACGACAAGGGCCTCCTGTATATGGAAAGAAGATGGGAAGGCGGGAGCCTGGTTTTGATTTTTCATGTAAGGGAGGGGGAGATTGCCCTGCCGGGACTGGAAGGGCGGCGGAACCTCATCACGGGGCAGGGCTTTTCCGGCAGCCTGGGGGGTTATGAGGCGGCAGTGCTTGCGGATTTTTAACACAGAGCCATTTTACAGCAGAATTCGGTTGCGGATTGTCCGGGCCGGGCGCGGCGGTGTGTTTTCCTGTAAGGACGCTTCCGATTGTAATAAGTATAGCGGAAAGCAAGCCCCAGAAGCGGCTTGCCTTCTATGAGTCGCTGAGGATAATAAAGCATGGGACGCTGCGGCGGTTTGCGGTGTTGTTCGGAGCACGGCGTGTGGGCAAGACTACCATTATGTACCAGATGATAGACACTCTGATATGTGACGGTGTAAGCCCCAAAAACATTCTGTAAAAGGACGGTGTGCCCCTGAAGCCAAGCTATGAGCAGCAGGATGAGATTTTCCGGGTATTTGTAAGCAGGTATCCCAATCTGCGGTCTATTGCCCGCCATGTCCGCTATGCCCACAGCGGCAGTGAGAACAGCCTGAAAGCTTATATGTGGTATGAGGGTCACACCTTTGAAAGCAAGCTTTTCACCTTTAAATGCGGCCCGGGCTTGGCCGTGGAAGGGCGTCCGTGGAGTGATACCCATCGGATTTACGTCCTGAAGGAAGGCCGGATTCCCGAAGCAGGTACCTGGGATAGGCTGATGGAAAAGAGGAGAGACTTTTACAGACCGGAGGCCCCGGAGCAGGGGGTGAGATGAATGTCGGCAGAAACCCAATAATCCGCAGCTCCTCCGGGGCATAAGCGGTATGGTCATTCTGCCCCTGCCGTCAGGTACCGCAGATAAGCAATAACCGCATCCGCCCTGGGCGTATTGGCCACAATCCCCAGATACACGGTATCCTCAAAGCCCGCCTGCCCAATATAAGGGCTCCCGGACAGATCCAGACCTAAGCAGTGCTCTTCCGTAACCGCGCTGTAGGAAAGGGAATCATCCAGCGCCATGTAGTCCGCATTGTCCTCCAGGATGACGATATTATCCACAAGGGCAGGCTTCAGCGTCCGGTATAATTCCGGATCACGGTCTGCCAGGAAGCTGTCCAGGTCCAACAGGTATCCGTTCTGGGAAAAGGCGTCGAAGGCCTCTCTGTTCATCAGCACCACATCCATCATCTTTCCTTCGATGGCTGCCAGGATCTTCATCCGTGACGCGTAAGTGTACTCATGCCATTCGTTCAGTTCATTGTCCGTTAAATACAGACCGGTGTAGAGTTGGGTTTCGCATTTGGCTTTGTCGGCCTCCAGATAGTCGGTGAAGTCCGGGCCAAGCTGTCCGGCCAGAGTCTCGCCTGCATTTACATTTACCAGGGCTGTATACAGGAGTACATCTTTGCGGGTGAGCTGCCCGTATATGTTTGAGCCTGTAAAATACAGCAGTAGGCACAGGACTGCCAGGGGGAACTTATAATAGGCCAGGATGTGCTGCACCTTCTTCCAGCCGTGAAGAGTGCCCAGGCTGTCGTCTTTCAGCCATTTCCCAAGACGCTTCCCGGCAGATGGCCGGGGGCGCTTTTCGGAGCGTGTCCGTGAGATGTGTTGAGAAGGGCTTTCGGAAGCCGCAGCAGAGGAGCCGTAGGAAGGGCTTTCGGAAGTCGCAGCAGAGGAGCCGGAGGGGCTTTCGGAAGCCGACGCAGAAGGATACAGGAAAGGATTTCGAAAGAACCGCCGGGAGAGATTTTGCACAGGTTCAGCCATTTTCATCATGCCTCCTTCATGCCAAATTGCAGGGGTTGCTTTGCGCCCTGATATGCGGATTTTAAATCCGGTTCCGGCTTCATTTGCCCATCTCCTTGCGGCGCTGCAGCGTCCTCTTCGCTTTGCCATTTCCCTTCCGGTGCTGCAGCTTTCTCCTCACAGAGCAGCAGGATATTGGCCAGCAGGTGGGAGCAGAGCAGGGCGCAGAGGCCTTCCCCGAAAATAATCGCCGGAGTGAATACATTGATTACCACGAAAGCCATAACAAAGTAGATGGCTGCCATGGCTGCGGTGCAGAGCAGAAAGCGCATTCCGAGCAGAAGGGAATTCAGGAACATGGCTTTTACCGTATTTTCAAACCGGGCCAGAAGGGGGAATATGTACATCAAAATGATGGCATAAGCGGCCACTGCCACCAGGAAGACTGCCGTCCCAATGGTCCAGAATACATTTTCAAACCGCATGTGGTAGAAGACATATCCGTCCAGTGCCAGGACGGCTCCCCCGGCCAGAAGGATCAGCCAGATAAGGGTGGCTTTCCGGAAATTGCGCCGGAAGGCCCGGAAGAAGGATCTGGTGATGGCGCCTTCCTCGTCTTTCGCAAGCTTCAGCGTCACATAGAACAGCGCGGTGGTGGATGCTCCTGCCGTCACGATGGGGAGGCAGCAGAGAAACCACAGCACATTCAGATAGGCCGTGTAGGCAATTTTTGTGAAAAACAGCATGACTTTTCCTTCGGGGTTAAAAATGTTGTTCATACGCTTTCTCCTTGTTTTAATTTATTTTTCATTTTTTCTCTAAATTATTTTCGCAAAGTGTATTTCCGTTTCTGCTGCCGGCGGAGCTGCTTTGGCGCAGCTATTTGTCAATTGCATGTTGTCAGTCCCCGGTGGATTCCCTGTAAATCACGTTGGTCTCCGTGTGGATGGTACGGAAATTCAGGGACGGCTCCTGAATGCGGGACACCAGAAGGTGGACCGCGGAAAATCCCATGATCTGGCTGTGAATGTGAACGGTGGTCAGGGTGGGCGTCACCATGCCGGACTCGGGGGAGTCGTCAAAGCCGCAGAGCCAGACATCATCAGGGACGGCGATTCCCATCTTTTTAAATACCTGCAGGGTATCCAGTGCCACAAAGTCGTTGGCGCAGAGGAAAACTTCCGGAAGTTCGTCTATGTTTTGGAAGCATTTTGTCAGGTATTCCTGATAGTCAATCCCCTCCGACCTGCGGACTTCCATGTTCTGGCCGATAAGGCACCATTCCTCCCTGCAGGGCAGCCCTGCCAGGTACATGGCGTTGCGGTAGGCCATGTAGCGCTCACAGAAGGACTGGCAGTGCAGGTACTCCCCGATGAAACCGATGCGCTTCTTTCCCCGGCGGACCATTTCCCGCACCAGGCTGTGGATGCCGGTCCGGTTTTCCATATAGAGACAGTCTGCCCGCAGGGGAGCCCCCAAACCGACTACGGGCGTATCGGCAAACAGGATGGGCGTCCCCAGGCCGCAGAGCATTTCGGCGTAATTCCGGTCAAACATCTCCACGCAGATGATTCCGGCAGTCTTATCCTTATGATAGGAAGCGGGCAGCTGCAGGGCATCCACCATTTCTATGGGAATCCGGTGCATGGTAAAGCTGTAGCCCAGCTGGGAGAGCTCCCTCTGGAATTTGTCCAACATGGTGGCGGCAAAGTGGGAATTTCCGATGAAGCCCGTGGAAAACAGTGCGATTTCCCCGGCGGGCGTGGGAGGCTCCGCTTTTTTTCCGGCACCCGCAATATTTGCATAGGAAAATTGCTTGTAGCCCATTTCCATGGCTTTCTGGAGGACTTTTTCCCTGGTGGTGTCCGCCAGGAGCCCGGTGTTGTTGATGGCCTTGGAAACCGTGTTCCGGGATACGCCAAGGGCATCTGCAATGTCCTGTATTGTAACTCGTTCTGCCATATTCATTTCTCCGTTTCTGTTTTGTTGTGTTTTTGCTGTATCTGTCTTTTCCTGCGCTCGAAATGAGGAAGCGGAATTTTGCATCTGTCTTTTTCTGCGCCTGAAACGAGGAAGCGGAACTTTTGCCGCTCATATTGCCGGGAAGCCGGAGGGTTCCTGCGTCTGTCTGACGGTCTTTCTGCCACAAGCCTGAAATCTGTCCGGGCCGGCACTTCTGCGGCACCGGTTCTTCATTTTAGAAAAATTCCCAAGCGGCCGGAAGGGGCATAGCCTGCCTTTCTGGTGCGCCTGCCGGGAAATACGGAATCTTACATGGAAACAGGAGCAGGGCTGATACCCTTGCGTAAAGTCCGGCGTAATGTGTGCCCCAATACATTTATTATAATGCACAAATCGGAATGTGTCAAATGTAAAAATCTATTTTACAGAAAAATTTTACTGTCAATTAACCCGGCGGGATTTTCAATTTGGGGCTGTTGTGTAAAATGAGAATAGAAATGGAAAATCAAATCATGAATATTGGGCAAGTGTAAAACTAAAATAAAAAATCATGTGCAAAATGTAAAAAAACTGTTGACTAAATGTAAAAAACATGTTATTGTGTATTTACAAAAACACGAACGAAGGTTTTACAAATGCACAAATCGGGAGTGGAGGGAGGGAAGAAAGAGCCTATAAGCCTATAAAGGTGCAAAAATGTAAAACCGGAGAGGAAAGGAGAACGTTATGAAAACAAGTGCGAAAGCGCTTCCTCCGTGGAACGGCGGTAAGGGCAAGGGGGGGTTTAAGGGAACTCTTCTCTATATGAAGCAGCATTGGCAGCTGTATGTGATCTTCCTGCTGCCGGCCCTGGCATTGACGATTATTTTTCGGTACATTCCCATGGGCGGCATCCTCATAGCCTTTGAGAACTACAATCCGATTCAGGGGCTGCTGGACAGTCCGTGGGTGGGCTTCTCCCATTTTGAGAGATTCCTGTCATCCCCTGATTTTATGAGTTATCTGGCCAATACCCTGAAGCTCAGCATCTACGGCCTGCTGTGGGGCTTCCCCATCCCCATCATCCTGGCGTTTCTGCTGAACCGGGTGGAGCGGACCGGGATCAAGCAGAAGATTCAGCTGGTGCTGTATATGCCGAATTTCATCTCGGTCATTGTACTCTGCGGTATCGTGAGGATCCTGTTATCCGTCACAGGCCCCCTGAACATGCTTCTGGGTACCTCCACCGACTTCATGACCATGCCGGAGGCGTTCCGTACCATTTACATCGCCAGCGGTATCTGGCAGGGGGCAGGCTGGGGTTCCATCATGTACACCGCGGCCCTGTCCAATGCCAGTGCGGAGCTGAAGGAGGCGGCCATCATCGACGGCGCCAATATTTTTCAGCAGATTAAGGCCGTGGAATGGCCGGCCATCAAGGACGTGGTGATTATCCAGTTCATCATGTCGGCAGGCAATATCATGAGCGTGGGATTTGAGAAAGCATATGCGCTGCAGACCGACCTGAACATGCGCTCTTCGGAGATCATTGCCACCTATGTGTATAAGAAAGGCCTTCTGGACGGCGATTACGGCTTCTCCACAGCGGTTGGGCTTTTTAATACGGTAATCAACGTTATCCTGTTAGTCGCGGTGAACAAGATTGTGGCCAGGATGAACGAAGGGAAAGGGTTATAACATGCGACCGGAAAGCCTATGCCGGAGCATTGGCGTGGTATGGGCGGATATGGAACAGGAACAGGAGAATAAGTGATGAAAAAGAAAAAATTTTTCAGGTATTCCTTACAGGACAAGGCGCTGCTTATGACAGGCTACATACTTCTGGGGCTCTTCGTGGTGGCGATTATCATTCCCATGATTTACATAGTAGTGGGTTCCTTCATGGATCCCATCACCCTGCAGAACAAGGGGCTGACCTTTGATTTCAGCAAATGGACGGCTACGGCGTATGAGAGAGTCTTCAGCAATGCGCAGATCTGGATCGGGTTTAAAAATGCGGTGGTGTATTCCGTGGTGTTTACGGTGATTTCCGTCTTCATCACCCTGCTGGCGGCATACCCCATGTCCAGGCCGGATTTCAGGGGAAGGGGCTTTTTCAATGTGATTTTCGTGATTACCATGTTCTTCGGCGGCGGGCTGATTCCCACCTACCTGCTGATTAACAACCTTGGTATGAAGAACACCATATGGGCCATCGTGATTCCGGGGGCCTTCAGCGTCTGGAACATGATTATCGCAAGAACCTATTACCAGGGCATTCCCTCGGAGCTGCGGGAGGCGGCGGATGTGGACGGGGCAAACGAGATGCGGTTCTTCTTTATGATACTGCTCCCGGTGTGCACGCCTGTGATTGCGGTACTGGCTTTGTGGCAGTTCGTGGGCATGTGGAACAGTTATTTCGACGCATTGATTTATCTGGACGACACGGCGAAGCAGCCCCTTCAGGTGGTGCTCAGGGCGATTCTGATTCAGAACAAGCCGGAATCGGGCATGATTTCAGATATGCAGAGCACGGCGGAGCGGGCGCAGCTGGCAGAGCTGCTGAAATATGCCACCATTATTGTAT
>OFHM01000353.1_pt1 | contig 40911 bp, 56 predicted proteins | sample 1521311 | NCBI WGS metagenome assembly OFHM01 (sample SAMEA3504083, study PRJEB24116) | mouse gut metagenome | biome: mouse gut; feature: mouse-associated habitat; material: faeces | place: Denmark | collected 2011 | reverse complement strand
GCTTCCGGAATTCACCATTTCCACCGACGCGGCGTTGATAACTTCCCCGCCTTCGGCGGCTGAAACGCCCGCGCCCTATGTGCCGGACGAAGCGGAAGTTGAAATGCTGGCGCGGGTGCTATGGGGCGAAGCCCGCGGCGTGCCTTCGGACATGGAAAAAGCGGCGGTTGTGTGGTGCGTGCTGAACCGTGTTGACGCGGAACGCTGGCCGGACACGGTGGCCGGGGTGGTAACAGAGCCTTCACAATTCGCGGGATATTCGCCGGACTATCCGGCCACGGAAGAGTTGAAGACCATTGCCGCGGACGTGCTGACACGGTGGGAGCGGGAGCGGCGGGAAGGCGGCGACGTGGGCCGCGTCCTTCCCACGGAATACTTCTTCTTTACGGGCGACGGGGAACGAAACTATTTCCGCACGGAATACACGGGCGGCGCGTTTTGGGACTGGACGTTACCAAACCCATACAGCAGTTGACAGAAAGGAGCTATTCAAACTATGGCAAAGCAGGACAAGCAGGGCGGCGGCTGGGCCTTCCCCGCCCCGCTCGAAATTATCAAGTGCAAGGAAGGAAACCGGGAGTACATGAAGGAACGCCGGAACCGGAAAGGCGGGCGGCTTATGCTGGTATGCGAATATCCGCTTTCGGCGGTTGACAGCTTCGGCGGCGACGAAGCGCGCGTGATCTGGCGGCTGGCGAAGAAGGCCGCGCGGGACTTCTTGCGGGTATCGTGGATCACAACCGCCGTTGTGCGCGCCTTCCCGAAGGAAAACGCCGTGCGCGTCTTCGGAAAATATTAGGGGGTGCGCGTATGTGTGATTTTTGCCGGAAATTCGATTTTGGCGCGGCGAAGTGTGAAGTGGACAAGTACGGCGCGCGCATTGCAAACGCCGGGGGTTCTTACCGCTTCCCACCGCATGAACAGTTCAATTACTGCCCGCATTGCGGCGCGCCGCGGGAGGCGGCGCAGATGGAGCGGGAGAAGACGGAAGGGGGCGGCGTATGAAGCGGAAACCTATTTCAACAGCAGAAAGAAAGCGGGTTTATGAGAAATTCGGCGGGAAATGCGCCTATTGCGGACAGCCGATCACGTACAAGGAAATGCAAGTGGAACACATGGAACCGCTTGCATTGGGCGGCGCGGACAGTATGGAAAACTATATGCCCGCTTGCCGGATATGCAATCACTACAAACATACGCTTACCGTTGAAAAATTCCGTGAACAGATCGGTTTACTGACAAAAAGGCTTTTGGAAGGCGTGTATATCTATAAACTTGCGTTGCGGCATGGGCGCATTACGGAGAACAACGCCCCCGTTACATTCTTCTTTGAAAAGGAAGGGGGCGGCGACGCGTGAAAATCAAGAGCATTGCCGCGATCTGCAAGAAAGGGAAACAGGTTGTTTTATTCAACCGCCACGAAAGCGGCGGGACGTTGCAACAGTACATAGGCGACGGAATGACCGCATATCCCGTTTCCGGCCTTCCGGAGCTGGACGAAGAAAGCATTTTGACGATCTTTGACGTGCCGGAAAAACAGCGCGAAGACTGGTTTGTGCGGGTGCGGGACGTTCCGGAAGGGATTAACTTTGAAGACACGGACGCAAACGAAAAGATGATCGAGCGAGACAACCTTTCAATCATTTTCAGCGGCCACACCTTGAAGCCGTTGCAGACGCGGCGGGGGCTGGTATTCATTCAAAGCCGCTATTTGTCGCCCGTGTCGGACGTGCTGGACGTGTTGGAGCTATACGAACGCTTCACGCCGAACGGGACACCGTACATTGTGGCAAAGGCGGGCTTCCTGCTTCAAGCGGTGATCATGCCCTATGACGTTATCACGGCGGGGTTTGTGGAACGCCTGCAACGGCTGGCGAGTGATTGCGCTTTTGCCCTTGATCTTCGGCGGCAGGAAGAGGCGAACGCCGCCGCCCACGAAGCGGCGGGCGATCCGGCGCAATGCACCTTCAACGTGGACACGTCCACGGGGGAATTGCTGGAAGATGAAAGCGAGGCGGGCGAAGATGGTTAAAACGCATAATGCTTCGCGGTTCGTTCTGCTTTCGCTGGAAGGCATACGGGACACTTCGGAAGTGATATTGCAGGCGCAGGACACCGGAAGCAATTTTGAAGGTGGAAAGCGGGCCTATCTTTGCGAGGTTGTGCGCCCGTTTGATTACAGCCGGACAGACACAGCGGACAAGCTGGCGGCAGAGCTGATAAAGGCAAACGAGGAAAACCGCGCCTTGCGGCGGCGGGTGGATCGCCTGAACAAAGAGTTGCAGAAAGCGAGGGCGGGCGCATGAACAAGGCTTTGTTGTCTTCAAAAAATATGTGCTGGTGTACGCCGCAAGACTTCTTCGACAAGCTGAACGAAGAATTTTCCTTCACGTTGGACGCGGCGGCCACGGATAAAACAGCAAAATGCCCGCAGTATTTCACGCCGGAAACGGACGGGCTTAAATCCTCTTGGAAGGTTGCGGGGGGTACAGTATTTTGCAATCCACCGTATGGGCGGGAAATCGGCAAATGGGTTCGGAAGGCTTACGAAGAGGCGCAGGCCGGAACGCCGATCGTGCTTCTTCTTCCGGTGCGGACAGACACAAGCTATTTTCACGAATTCATTTACCACAAAGCGGAAGTGCGCTTTATCCGCGGGCGGCTTCGCTTCACGGACGAAGACGGCAACGCCGCCGATCCCGCGCCCTTCCCTTCTATGCTTGTAATTTACAATGGGGAGGCGGTGCGGAATGAGTAAAGAGAAGAAACCGCCGTTTGATTGCCTGCTTGGTATTGATCCGGAAACGGCGCAGAAGTGCAAGCCTTCGGAATGCCCGGAATGCGGATGGAACAAGCCCGTTGCAGACCGCCGCCGCGCTTACCAGAGGGAACACGGCTTGACGTTGTGCGCGGACGGGTTGCGGCGGCTGGTAATGCGAAAGGCGGTGAAAAAGTGAAATTCAAGGTTTGCCCGTGGTGCGGAAGTCACCTTGACTATGGCGAAAGGTGCGATTGCACAGACGCGGCCGCAACGAAAGGGGATGCGCAGGGTGCTAAAGCGGATCAGGCCGGAAAGCGGAAGCCCCGCCTTCTGGATCAGAAAGCGGGGTAACACGTTCATAGCATACATGACGTTCATAAACGCCGTTTTGGGTATTGCTTCCCCTTCGCTTATGTGTATGTATGCCGGGGGACTGAAACAGGCGTATGAAGAAGGCAAGATTTGAAGGGAGGAAAGCGGGCTATGAGTGAACAGGAACGGCAAGCCGTTTTAGAAGCGGCTTTGCAGAAATGGGGCGAAGCGGCGCAAACCGATATGTGCATTGAAGAAATGTCGGAGCTTACAAAAGCCTTGTTGAAGGTGCGCCGCCTTCACGTGTCCATGATCGGGAGCGAGGAACACCGAAGCCGCATTGAAGCGGTGCGCGAAGAGATAGCAGACGTTCAAATAATGCTGGATCAAATGCGCATTCTGTACGGTGATCCGGTCGAGGCTGAAAACGGAAAGTTGGAACGCCTACAAAAGCGGCTGAAAGGCGGCGGGGCATGAAGGACGAATTGACCGCGGGAGCGGGGCGGCTTCAATCCCCCTTCGGCAATGATCCCTTCGCGCTGGTTGCACAAGCCTTCGGCAATCTGTTTCCGGGGCGGGAATACACCGCGTACATAGTGCCGGAAGTGACAGACGAAGACGGGAACAGCGCGTGCGGGGCGACAACCTTTCCGGAAGACGGTTTGCCGCCCGTGGTGGAGGTATCGGGGGAAATCCCCATTGCGGCGGGGGTGGAAGTACTGGCGCATGAGCTGGCACACATTGCCGCGCCGGAAGACCAGACGCACGGCGAAGAATGGCGGGCCGCCTTCGATCAGATTTTTGAGGAATATAACCGGATCGCGCCGGAAGTTTTGGGGGAGGCATTCACCGTTGACGAAGAGTGAAGCAAAGGCCGCCTTCCTTGCACAACAGCCGATCACGCACAACGGGATCGAATACCGTTGCATTTCCGGCTTGATTTATCGGTTGCAGGGCGGCAAGACAGTTCTAAAACTGGAATTAGAAGACAAGTGCTTGCACAGCGTCACGATTGCCGATCCGGAGCGGGTAACGCTGGCGGGGAATGCGCGCTTGCAGGAAGGGGGCGAAGAGTGAACGAGCGGGACAAGCCGGACATACCGGAATTGAAGCCTTGCCGCTATTGCGGCGGGCGGGCTGAAATCGTAAAAAAGCGGTTTACCTACTTTGAGCCGCGCCCGCTGATTTTGTGCCACGAATGCGGGCTTACCACAAGGGAGTTTGAAACGGTGGAAGAAGCCGTTTCATATTGGAATAACTGAAAGGAGCTATTCAGACATGGAAAAAGCATTGAAAACCGGAGAGATCGGCAAGCTGGCCGCGGAAAGCCGCTTCACCTATGGCGGCATTGAATGGGTGGTGCTGGCGCATAACCCGCAGAAGAAGGCCGTGCTTGTGCTGGCCGCGGACGTGTTGAAGACGGAAAGCGGCGAAACGCGGTATATGCCCTTCGACGAAGAGAACAAGAACGATTTTGCCGCGTCTTCCGTCCGGGCGTTCCTGAACAGGGACTTTATGGAAGAGCTGGCCGCCGCAGGCGCAGACAAGGAAGCCTTCTTGCCGCTTGCCCTTGATCTTACGTCCGATGATGGGTTGAAGGACTACGGCATAGACAGGGTAACGATCGGCATTTACACGGATCAGATTTACCGCCAATTCCGCAACATCATTCCCCCCGCGTCTGATTGGCATTGGACGGCAACGCCGTTTTCCACCGCCCGCAATGGCTACGAACATTTAGTGCGCAGTGTCAATTCTTCGGGCGCGCTGAACAACGGCAGCGCGTGCAGCGGCGACAGGGGCGTGCGCCCGCTTTGCGTCTTGAAATCTGATATTTTGGTATCTTTCAACGAAGACGAAGTGAAGGAGCGCACGCCGTCGATCGGGGAAATGATTGCACAGGCTATCATGCAGGGGGCGCAAAAAACGTTTTCAAACGCGGGCGGCGAAGAGCCGCAGGAAGAGACGGAAGAGGCCGCCAACGCCGAAGAGCCGCAGGCCGCCGCGGATCAGCCGGACAGCGAAGGCGAAGCAAGAGCGCTTTATGCCCGCTTCGCCGCCCTGAAACGGGCAGGCTTCACAGAGGCGCAGGCGTTGGAGCTTGTTTCCGGCAAAGGAAAGTAACAGAAGGCCACGGGACAGGGTGGCGGCCACGCGCCGCCGCCCGCCCTACATTATATATAAGGAAAGGACGGGTTCATAAATGACGGCGTTTGATTTTATGGTTGCCGCCTTCTATTCCCTTGTGGGGGTTGTGTGCCTTGGGCTGGCGGTGGTGATCGTGTACGGCGTGGCCGTGGGAATTCGCAACGGATTGAAGGGCGGTGGAAAAGATGGGCGAAAACAGAAATAGCACCTTCGACGAAGAAATGCTTGCGCGGTGCGCCTATGCTTTGGGGTACGATCTGGCGCGCGCTTTGGCCGTAATGGGTGACGCGTTCGCCCGCGGGCTGGCGGGCGGCTTCGCAGACATGGCCGCCCCCGCTGGCGGCGGCGTGGAGCTGGTACACGACGAAGAAGAGGAAGAACCGTATACAAAGACGGAAATTCGGGATTGCCGCGCGTGCTGGTGCGACGCGTGCGCGAAGCTGGAAGACTGCAAACAGCACAGGGACGGCGAGAAGCCGGACGGCATACGCCCCTTCCCTTGCATTGGCTGTTTGAACGGCATGCGGTTCAAGCCGCGGGAAGAAGCACCATGCGAAGAGTACGAAGAGGCCGCAGGCTATAACAACGGATAAAAGAAGAAGGCGGCTTGCGTTGCCTGCAAGCCGCCTTTCCCCCTTCGCGTCGCCGCGAAGAAGAGCTATTCAAACTAAAGATAGTATACCACCGCGGCGGCAGAATGTCAACTATGCGCCTGAAACATGGCGTATTTACGGGCTTGTAATGGGTATTAAGAAATGGACGGTAACAGCAGGAACGCGCTTGCGTTCAAGCTGATAGCGTTTGATTTGATTTTAATTCCCCGTCGCCTGCTTTTGGATAATCACGACGGCGGCGCGTTGTCAAGGGTGCGAAGCACGGCGAAGCCGCTTGCCCTTGACAACGTGTTGCCGGAGTGATAAAAGCAGGATCGGCGGCGGGGAATAAAATCAAACAATGCGCGGGGCTGGTTTGGCAGATCAGGAAGCCCGCCCGCAGGCGCATTTTAATTCCTTAGAGCCTGCTTCCCCCTTTAGGGGGACGGGAGGGGGTAAAAGACCTAACGGCAAGCAGGGAGGGAACGGGAATGCCTTACAGCAGTTCAAAATATGAATTCCTCTTTGACCGTTCGGAGGAAATCACAGAAAGCGCATTTGAGCGGTTGAAGCATAGCAATGTTTTCCGATACCGCGCCCGCACAATCAAGGCCGGGGACATTCTGGAAGTTGAGATTTTCCCCATTTGGAACACACAAAATGAAGTTCGGAAGGCGAAGAAGGCGGCCACGAAGGAAGCACAGCGGAATTTGAATGACAGGAACGCGAAAAAGAAGTTGATCCGGAAAATCAATGCGAATTTCACGGGTGAAGACCTTTGCATAACGCTTACATACAAAGACGGGTTTGTGCCGGACGAAGACCAGGCGCGCCGCGATATTCGCAACTATCTTCGGCGGGTGCGGCAATGGCGCAGGAAGAACGGCCTTCCGGAATTGAAGTATGTGTATGTGATCGAGTACGGCGGCGGGGACGGCAGGCGCAAGCGGGTTCACCATCACGTCATAATGTCCGGCATGGATCGGGACATTGCCGAAGCCTTGTGGCAGGGCCGGGGCTGGGCGAATTCCCGCCGCCTGCAACCGGACGATTACGGCCTTGAAGCCCTTGCCCGCTATATGACGAAGGAGCCGAACGGCGGTAAACGCTGGGCGGCAAGCAAAAATCTTGTTGATCCGAAAATTACGGAAGCCGATACAAAGATCAGCAAACGGAAGGTTGAGCAGATGGCGGCAGACTTTGAGGGCGCGCCCGCGGCAATCTTCGGCAAGCTGTTTCCGGATTACTCTTTCAACGATTGCGAAGTGAGATATTCGGCATACGTGGCCGGGGCGTATATCTACGCCCGTATGTGCCGCCGTCCAGAGCCGCCGAAGAAGGACAAAATGCCAAAAAAGAAACGGAGGAATTAGCATGGCACGTTTTTTCATGGGTGGGAAGGTTTACGACACGGAGAAGGCCGAAGAGGTAGCACGCTTTCGGCGTTCCTTTCCGTCTTCGCTTATTCAAGGGATTTACTTCCGGAAGGATATGACGCTTTACAGAACGGAACGCGGGAATTGGTTTTCTGTTAGCAAAGAAGACTATGGAGAACAGGCCGGACACCTTGAAACGGAAGAGAGCGTAAAGCGGATTTTTGAGGCAACAAACAACATTGAAGCATTTGAACGGTTCTTCGGGGAGGTTGAAAAAGCATGATTGACAATCCGCAGATCGGCGGGGAATGCTGGATTATAACGGATATTTGGGAAACGCTTTGCGCCGTTCCCGTGGAGATCGTAGCCGTGGAGCCGGACGGCGGCGGGATCGTGTGCCGCTGGCATATCACGGAAGAGTATTCGGAGGATTACGAAGGCTTGAAGCCGGAAGACCTATTTTCTTCGGAAGCGGCGGCACGGGCGGCGATCCATGAAGGGCGCGGCGGCGTTGAAACGTGGGTGCGCTGGAAAGGTGGTGAAGACCATGCGCGCGAATAAAGCCCCTTCCCTTCCCGCTCCAACGGAAAGCGCGGAACAACAATGCCTTTTCCGCTGGGCCGCCTATCAAAGCGGGCGTTTTCCGGAATTGGCCTTGCTTTATCACGTGCCGAACGGCGGGAGCCGGAAAAAGGCAGAGGCCGGACGCTTCCGCGCCGAAGGAGTGAAGGCGGGCGTGCCGGATTTGTGCTTGCCCGTCGCCCGCGGCGGCTTCCACGGGCTTTACATAGAGCTAAAGCGGCAGAAGGGCAGTAAAACAAGCGACGATCAAAAGCGGTGGTTGTCGGAGCTGGAAAAGCAAGGATATTTTACGGCCTTGTGCAAAGGCTGGGAGGCCGCCGCAAAGGTTATCACGGAATATTTGAGCATGGGAGGGAAACAGGCTTGAAAAGAAAGCGGTTTGTGAAGCTGGCTATGTCCTACGGGGTACAGCGCAACGAAGCGGAACGGCTGGCGAAGCTGGTTTGCGTTTTGGGTTCGTATGAAGACGTTTTTGCGCATTATCGCCTTTATCTGGAAGGCAGGCGTGCAACTATGGCACTTCGGAGGGTTTATAAAACCGTCGTGCGTGCGGTTCGTCCTATGGTGGAAATCCTACGGGAATTCTTTAGCGGCATAGATTGGGCGGGCCTGCTGGCCGCAGAAGACGAAGACGGCGAAAGCGGCGGGAAGGAGCTTTGACAATGGCAAAAATATCTATGCGGGTGATCCTGAAAAGCGGCGTTGAATTTACAACGAAGTGCGATAGCTTCACACTGACAAGAAACGGGCTGGATCAGGTGACGGGCTACAAAGATTAGCGGGATTGTGGAAAACAAGCCCGTGTATCTGGACTTTGAACAGGTGGCGGCGATCGTCCGCGTGCTTTCTAACGAAGGCCGCGAAGAGGCAGCCGAAACGGAAGAATAACGGAAAGAAGGTGCAGGACATGGGAAAGAAACAAGCGGGCATAATCACGGACGAAGTGCGGGAGCTGATAAACGAGGTTGCACGGGCAACGGCTTCTATGGCCTATATTGACGGCATGGGCGGCAACGTCAATTACTTTCGCGCAATGGAAAGTCTGCTTTTCAACTACAAGAAATTGCAAGCGTTAGTTGCCGATTATGAAGGCTATACGCGCGTGGAGTTTCAGGGGAAAAGCAAGAGCATTGGGAGCTTTTCACCTTCGGGCGGCGGCAACGTATACCGGACGGAAGATGATATACTGGAAGAGTTGGAGCGGGACAAGGTGAAGGCATACCACAGGACGCGGGCGCGGTTTGAAGAGATAGACCGCGTTATATCGCTGTTTGCGGATCGGAAGGAATTTCACGTTGTCCGGCTGTACTACTTCGGGGAGGACGCACAGGGGGAGCCGCGCCCCGCAGACGCGCAACCGTACACATGGGACGATATAGCGGAAGAGCTGGGGCGCATGGGCCTTGTGCGGGACGTGAAGAGCGCGCGCCGCTGGCGCAACAAGATAGTAAACGACATGGCCGTGTGTATGTTCGGCAAGCCCGCGGCGGTGGCCGCTGGTACGTTCCGGAAGGAGCGGGCAAGCGGCAGGGAGTAAAACAGGGCCGAAAAATGCCCGTTTCGCGCCCTTTTCATGCCCTTGCATTGCCCGCCTATATGTGCTATAATTATTACGCTGATTTATTGCAAATGAAACAGCACACTTTACAAGCCTTCATGGGTTCGCCCGTGGGGGCTTTTTCTTTTGCCCGGAAGGAGGCGGCAGGCGTGAAACCGTGGGCAGAAAGGTTTTACAATTCGGACGCGTGGCGCGCGTGCCGCGAAGGGTTTTTGCAGTCAAAGGGTTATCTTTGCGAACGTTGTTCAACGCCTGACAATCCGATCGTGGCGAAGATCGCACACCACAAGAAATATTTGACGCGGCAGAATATCGACGATCCGCGGGTTGCGCTTTCGTGGGATAACTTAGAGGCACTTTGTCAAGATTGCCACAACAAGGAACACCACAGAAGCGGCAGGCCGAAGCGGTACACCTTCGACGCAAATGGAAATCTTGTATATCCCCCCCATTTGCCGCAGAAATAGGGAGGGGGAAACACCGAGGGCGGGAGGATAAAAAAACCCCGCAGGCGCGCGCATAACGGGTGTACGCGGTGGGGGGGTGTGGTAGGGGCCGAAAGAAAGGGGGCGTTTTTTATGGCGGCAAAGAAGGACTTGACGAAGGATCAGCGGATCAAGCGGGAGATCGCGCGGCTTAAAAGGGTTTTCCGTGACTTGGACAAAAACAAGTTGCAGACCGTGGAAAGCCTGATAAAAAACGCCGCGTTCATGGCCGTTTCGCTGGAAGAGCTACAAGAAATTATCAACGCCGAAGGCTACACCGTCGAATACCAGAACGGCGAAAATCAGAAGGGGACGAAGCAGAGCGACGCAGTAAAAACCCATATTGCAATGACGAAAAATCATGCTTCGATAATCAAACAGCTAACCGATCTTGTGCCGCCTGAAAAGAAAAAGGAAAGCCGCTTGCAGGCGTTACGGGACGAATAAATGCCGTTTGCAAACTACATTTACGAATATTTTTCGGGCATTCAGACGGGAAAATATACGGTTGGCAAATGGGTTCGGCTGATTTATGAAATTGTCATTGCAGGGCTTGAACGCGGGGAATATTTCTTCAATGCGAAGAAGGCAAACAAGGCAATTCGCTTCATAGAGAATTTTTGTCACCATTGCGAAGGCCGGGACGATCTTTTGAAGCTGGAAGTGTGGCAAAAGGCTTGTGTTTCCGTGATCTTCGGGATTGTGGACGCGGACGGCTTGCGCGTGTTCCGCGAAGTCTTCATTGTCATAGGCCGGAAGAATGGAAAGACGCTTTTTGCTTCGGCGGTGATCGCGTACATGGCCTATTTAGACGGCGAATATGGAGCGAAAATATATTGCCTTGCGCCGAAGCTGGAACAAGCAAACATTGTCTATGACAACTTCTTTCAGATGATAAAGAAGGAACCGGAGCTTTCGGAGCTATCCAAAAAGCGGCGTTCCGATATTTACATTGAAGAGGCAAACACGGTTATAAAGCCGCTGGCCTTCAACGCGAAGAAATCAGACGGCTTTAACCCGCATTTGGTTGTCAATGACGAAGTGGCAAGCTGGCGCGGCGACGGTGGGTTGAAGCAGTACGAAGTTATGAAATCCGCGCTTGGCGCGCGGCGGCAACCGTTGATCCTATCAATCAGCACGGCGGGATATGAAAACGACGGAATTTTTGATGAATTGATGAAGCGATCCACGGCCTTCTTGAAGGGAAACAGCAAGGAACGCCGCCTTTTGCCGTTCCTATACATGATTGACGATGTGGAACGCTGGAACGATATTGAAGAGCTGAAAAAGGCAAACCCGAATATGGGCGTTTCCGTGTCAGAAGACTTCTTCCGCGAGGAAATAGCGGTTGCGGAAATGTCCGCAAGCAAAAAGGCCGAATTCCTGACGAAGTATTGCAACATCAAGCAAAATTCTTCTATTGCGTGGCTTGACGCGCACGTTGTGGAAGGTTCGGCGGCAGAAATCACGCTTGCAGACTTCCGGAAAACTTATGCCGTGGGCGGCATTGACCTTTCGCAAACAACGGACTTGACGGCGGCAACGGTGATCGTGGAGCGGGGCGGGAAGCTGTACGCGTTTACACAGTTCTTCATGCCCGCAAACCGCGTCGAGCGGGCAACGGCGATCGACGGCGTGCCGTATGCCCTATTCGTGCAGAAGGGTATTATAACGCTTTCCGGCGAAAATTACGTTGACTATAAGGACGTGTATAACTGGTTCGTCATGCTGAAAGAAAAATACGAAATATACGTGCTTAAAGTGGGCTACGACCGATACAGCGCGCAATATCTGGTTGACGATATGCGCGCCTATGGCTTCCACATGGACGACGTTTTTCAAGGGGAAAATCTGGCGGGCGTAATCCGAGAATTTGAAGGAATTTTGCTTGATGGCAATTTCAAGATTGCGGATAACAGCTTGCTAAAAGCGCATTTCCTGAATGTGGCCTTGAAGCACAACATGGAAACGCGGAAGTTCCGTCCGGTTAAAATCGAACAGCGGGCGCGTATTGACGGCTTTGTGTCGGTGATCGACGCAATGACCGTTCGGCAGAAATACTATAACGAAATCGGCGTAATGCTGAAAAATGCGGGGTGATTTGTCAAATGGGAGTGTTTGAAACTATTTTCCGGAGGCCGAAAAGCGATCTTGTGCCAACAGGCTATTTCAAAATGCTGAACGGGTACACGCCCGTTTTCACAAACGCGCCGGAAAGCGTCTACGAAATGGAGATCACGCGGGCGGCTATTCACTCGTTCGCGTCCTTTTGCAGTAAATTGAAGCCGGAAATATCGGGGAGCGCGAAGAAGCACCTTGAACGCACGTTGCAGTTTAAGCCTAACCCGTTTCAGGACACAACGAAGTTTATTTACCGCGTGGCGACAATCCTTGCGGTGAACAACACGGCCTTCATTGTGCCGATTGAAGATGAATTCGGCGGGCTGGTAGGGTATTATCCCTTGTTGCCGCAGAATTGCGAAGTGTTAGACGTGGGCGGCGTGCCATACTTGCGCTATACGTTCTCAAACGGACAGCGGGCGGCGATTGAGTTTGACCGCGTGGGCGTTCTGACACAATTTCAGTATTCAGATGATTTTTTCGGGGAAACAAACGCGGCCTTGCGCCCCACAATGCAGTTGATCCACACGCAAAATCAGGGGATCATAAACGGCGTGAAGAATTCGGCTTCTATTCGCTTTCTGGCGAAAATTGCGAATATGCTTGCGCCGGAAGACATAGCGAAGGAGCGCAAACGCTTCACCGAAGACAACCTTTCCGCGGACAATCAAAGCGGAATGATTATCTACGATCAGAAATTTGCAGACGTGAAACAGGTTGATAGCAAGCCCTTCACGGTGAACGCCCTTCAAATGCAACAGATCAACGAAAACGTGTTTAACTACTTCGGGACTTGCCTTGAAATCCTGCAAAATAGGTATACCGAAGACCAATGGAACGCGTACTATGAAGGCAAAATTGAGCCGTTCGCCCTGCAACTTTCCCTTGTTATGTCGAATATGACATTTACACCGCGGGAGATTGCCCACGGCAACGCAATCACGTTCACGGCGAACAGGCTTCAATATGCAAGCAATCAAACGAAGCTGAACATTTCCACACAGCTTTTTGACCGCGGGTTGCTGAACCGAAACGGCGTTATGGATATTTGGAACATGGCGCACGTAGAAGGCGGCGAAAAATATTATATCCGCAAAGAGTACACAGAAATTTCACAGCTTGGAAAGGAGGGGGCCAAAAATGCCGATAGTGAAGGATCGGGAATACCGACAGATGGCGTTACCGCTGGCGACGGCGGCGACGGGGACGGCGAAGAGGTTTGACACGGATTTTTACGTTGAAGGATTCGCCACAACCTTTGACACGCCGTATTTGCTGTATGAATACGACGGGGTGCAATACTTTGAAGTGGTAGACCGGAACGCCCTTGCGGGCGCGGATTTGTCCGACGTTATCATGCAGTACGATCACGCGGGCATGGTGTACGCAAGAAACAAGATGGCAAAAAGCAAGCCGCCTTCCCTGCTGGTTGAACCGCAGGAAAGCGGCCTTTTTATTGCCGCAGATTTGGGCCTTACCGAAGAGGCCCGGAAACTTTACAGCACGATCGACGCGGGGTTGATTTATAAAATGTCGTGGGCGTTCAGGGTTGCGGAAGACGCATATAACAAAGACACGCACACGCGAACAATCTTGCGGATCAAGAAGGTTTACGACGTTTCCGCGGTATCTTATCCCGCAAACGCCGATACCGATATTGCCGCGCGTTCCTACTTCGACGGAGTGATCGAAGCAGAGAGGCGGGAGGCGTTAGCGCGGCAGGCACAGCTATTGAAACTAAAAATTTTATTGGAGGTATGACAACATGAGATTGCAGGAAATCGAAGCCCGCCTTGCGGCGATCAAGAAGGAGATCGAAGAGAGGGGCGCGGAGCTGACCGCGGAGCAGTTGGCCGCGTTCACGAAGGAGGTTGACGATCTGAAAGCGGAGCGGGCGGGCCTGCTGGCCGCCGCCGAACAGCGTTCTTCCCTTCTGGCTTCCATTGCGGAAGGCACAAGCGGCGGCGCGGTGGTTCGTTCCTTCCCTTCCCCCGCCGCCCCTGCTGGCGGTGAACAGCGCGGGGAAGCTGACCCGCTGGACAGCATGGAATACCGCCGCGCGTTCATGGATTACGCTTTGCGCGGCACGCCCATTCCGGCAGAGTTCCGCGCAAACGCCGTTTCTAAAACCGCGGACAACGGCGCGGTGATCCCCACAACGATCTTGAATAAGATCATTGAGAAAATGGAAGCCGTGGGCATGATCCTTCCGCTGGTAACGCGCACGGCATACAAGGGCGGCGTTTCTATCCCGACTTCCAGCGCGAAGCCCGTTGCGACGTGGGTTGCAGAGGGCGCGGGGAGCGACAAGCAGAAAAAGGCCACGGGAAGTATTACCTTCGCTTACCACAAGTTGCGGTGCGCCGTGGCCGTGTCGCTGGAAGTGGACGTTATGGCCTTGTCCGCGTTTGAAGCGACGCTTACAAACAACGTTGTGGAGGCTATGACGAAGGCAACGGAACAGGCCATTGTTTCCGGCGACGGGAGCGGGAAGCCGAAGGGCATTCTTTCCGAAACCGCCCCCACGGGGCAGGCGTTGACTTCCAGCGCGCCCGCGTATGCTGACCTTGTGGCCGCCGAAGGCGCGTTGCCGCAGGCATACGAAAACGGCGCGGTGTGGTGCATGAGCAAAAAAACCTTCATGCAGTACGCGGGCATGGTGGACGAAGTGGGACAGCCGATCGGCAAGACCAATTACGGGATCGCGGGCAGGCCGGAAAGAATGCTTTTGGGCCGCCCCGTGGTATGTTGCGATTATGTGCCGTCCTACACTTCCGGCATGACCGCGGCAACCGTGTTCGCGTTCCTCTTCAACTTCAAGGACTATGTGCTGAATACCAACTACACTATGACCGTGAAGAAGTATGAGGACAACGACACCGACGATCAGGTGACAAAGGCGATTATGCTTGTTGACGGCAAGGTTGTTGACAAGAATTCCCTTGTTACGATCGCCTATGCCGCGCCGTCTTCTGGCGGCGGTGGAGGCGGCAACGGGTAATAGCACGGAAGGAGTGAACGGGAAATGCTGGACAAGGTAAAGGCCGCCTTGCGTGTGAAAACAACCGCCTTCGACGATGAAGTGCAAGGACTGATTGACGCTTGCAAGGCTGATTTGCGCCTTGTCGGTGTGAACGTCCCGGAGGATCAGCCGCCCGCCGAAGGTGAACCGCCTTCGGCGGGCGATCCTCTTATCACGCGGGCGATTATCCTATACGCAAAGGCAAACTTCGGGTACAGCGAAGACAGCGAGAAATACCGCGCCGCCTATGATTACTTGAAGTGTTCTTTGAGTTTGGCGGGGGGTTATCATGCGGTGGATTGATGAAATAACTTTGATCGACGTGGAAGCCCCCGAAGAGCGGGTAAACGCAAACGGCTTCCCGAATGAGCCGAAGGAAACGCGCACGGTGCTTTTCGGCAACAAGAAATCCGTGGGCTATTCGGAATTCTACAAAGCCGCGGTTGCGGGCTACGCCGCGGAATTGAAGGTTGACGTATACACGGAAGAGTACGGCGGGCAGGAGCTGGCCGAAGTGGACGGCGTGCGATACCGGATATTGCGGACATACCGCGATCCGAAAAACACGGACATAACGGAATTGACGCTTTCCGATCTTCCGGAAGTGCAGGAAGACCAGGGCGAAGAGCCGGACGGCGGCGAACAGGAAGGAGGCGGGGACGGTGGCACGGTTTGAGGTAAACGGCATTGAAGGCTTCGAGGATAAAATCTTGAAGCGGGAGGCCGCGGCAACGGCGGCAGTTCCCGCTATGCTGAAAGCTGGCGCGGCGGTGCTGGTGGACGCACAGCAAGCGGAAATCCGAAGCACCTTTCAAAGTGGCAGAGTAACGGGCGATCTTGCAAGTTCTATCAAAGCAACGTCCGTCAAGAAGAAGGACAGCACGCAATACGTGGAGGTTTACCCGCAGGGGACAAACCGACGCGGGGAGCGTAACGCAACGGTGGGATTTGTCCACCAATACGGGCGATCCAATATGCCCGCGCGCCCGTGGTTCACAAGCGCGAATGAGAAGGCCGCGGGAGAGGTACAAGAGGCAATGCGGCAGGAATGGGAGAAACAGCAAGGAGGCGGGGCCGAATGATTGACACCGTGGACGCGCTGGTAAAATCCACGCTTGCCGCTCTTTGTCCGAATGTGGCGCGCCTGCTTTACCGCGGGAAGGCTGGCACGTTCTTCACATATCAGCTTGTTTTGTCGCAGGACAGGGACGCGGCAGAAGATGAAATGCAAGGGACGGAATATATTTACCGCGTTGACCTTTATTCAAAGCGGGATTATATAGCCTTGTTGCGCCGGACGAAGCGGGCATTGAAGGCCGCGGGCTTCTATGGGATCGTGATTGATCCGGAAACCTACGAAACGGACACAGGCTTTTACCACGTTCCAATTGAATGCAGATACTACGAAAAAACGGAGGTATAAAAACTATGGCAACTATTGGTTTGCGCGATCTTTACCGTGCGCCGATCACGGTTGACGAAAGCGGCAAGGAAACATACGGAACGCCCGTGCGCATGGCGAAGGCCATTAGCGCGGAAATGTCCGTAGAGGTAGCCGAAGCGATCCTTTACGCCGATGATGGCGCGGACGAAGTGGTAAAGGAATTCGTTTCCGGCGAATTGAAGTTGAACGTGAACGATCTTCTGCCCGCCGATCTTGCCGCCCTGCTGGGGCAGACGCAGGACGCGGACGGCGTGGTATACGCCGGGGAGGAAGACGATCCCCCGTATATGGCAATCGGCTTCCGCGCGAAGAAGGCAAATGGAATGTATAAGTTCATTTGGCTTTACAAAGTGAAATTCGCTATTCCGTCCGAGAAGTACCAGACCAAAGCGGACGGGATCGAATTTGTCACGCCGGAGATCACGGGGCAGTTTATCAAACGCCCGGATGGGCGGTGGAAGGCTGAACACGTGGCCGTTCCCACGGAAGCGGCGGCGGCAAGCTGGTTCAGCGCGGTTCGGGAGCCGAAAGAAGACGCGGCCTAAAATCTGAAAAGGAGGAACGGGGAAGCCCCTTCGCGGGGGCTTCCCCTATTTTGTTATGAGCGCGATTAAAGACGGGCGTTTGCCGATCGTCCTTGACAAAGAACGGCATTTGCTTTTTTCCCTGAATGTCCTTGACGAAATGCAAGACCGCTTCGGCGGCTTTGACACGCTGGCCGAAGTGCTTTCCGGCAAGGAAAGCATTAAAAATCTTCGGTGGCTTCTTACCCTGCTTCTGAATGAGGGCGCGGGGGACGGTGAAGAGCCGTTGACCGAAAAACAGGTGGGCCACATGATCCACACGGGCAACTTCGACGAAGTGCGCACGGCGATCTTCCGCGCCTTCGCTATGGGCAACAGCGGCACGACAGAGCCGCCCGCCGTGGAGGACGAAGACGGCGAAGAGGAAAAAAACGCGGCGGCGGGCAAGGCTTAATTGACCTTGCCCGCCTGCTTTATATCGGGGTTACGCTTCTACGCTGGCCGGAAGCCGACGTTTGGAAAATGACACCGTATAAAATCCTGACGCTGTTTCGCATTCACAAGGAATTCAATCCGGATCGGTTCAAGCAGGAACAGAAAGAAGCAGATATTGACGATGTGTTCATGGGGCTATGAGTAGCTGGCGCAAAATCTTTTGTGTTAAAAATCAGCATGGTTCTTTACTTTAACACGCGCTTCGGTTATAATTGTGTTAAAGACCAGAATTCAAGCGCATTCCGGCCTTGTTGCCAAAGACAAAACACGAAAGGAGCTATTCAAACTATGGACAGATCAAAGCTAATCAAAATTGCGTTGCTGGTATGTTCGGCGTGTTGCCTGATTGCGGCAATAAGCCTTTTCGCAGAAGGCGACATTGCTTCCGGCGTTTGCGGCCTTGCGCTTGCCGCCGTGCTGGGAGTTATCGGACTTCGCAAGAGGGCAAGCGGCGGGAAAGGCGTTGCGCCGACTACTTACGCAGATTACGCAAAGACACACAAGGTTTATATCGAAGAGGGCGGCAAGCGTTACCACCGCGACGAAAAGTGTTCCGGCATGAAAAAGCCGAAATATGTAACCTTGGAATATGCCCGTCAAAACGGGTATACAGAGTGCAAAAAGTGTCACACAATTAAATAACAACCGGAAGGCAGAAGCCCCCGCATTAACTGGAAGCAGTTGTGCGGGGGCTTTTCTATGCCCATTTTCTGCAAGAAGGAGGCGTTGAAGGTGGCAGGAAAGGAAGATACCATTAAGGCAAAGATCGCCGTTGAAGGCGAAAAGGAGTATAGAGAAGCCTGCAAGAACATTAACGCTTCATTAAGGGAAATCGGATCAGAAATGAAACTTGTTTCCGCAGAGTTTGAAGGAAACGAGAAGAGCATTGAAGGGTTGACGGCGAAACAGGACGTTTTGACAAAGCGGCTTGAAGAGCAGAAAAAGACCGTTGCCGCCGCCGAAGCCGCGTTAGGGAAAATGCGGGAAGCGTTGGACGAAAACGATCCAGCAGTTAAGAAAATGCAAACAAATCTTAACAACGCAAAGGCCGAAATGATAAAAACCCAAAACGAAATAAACAGACTTGACGCAGAGTTAGACGAAGCGCGGAACGCGTCGGACGATTTTTCGGACGGGCTGGAAGATGTGTCCGAGGAAGCGGAAAAGACGGGCGGCGCGCTGGAAGGGCTGGGCGGCAAAGTGTCTTCCGTGGCGGGTGCGCTGGGAACGGGGCTAAAGGCTATCGGCGTAGGCGTTGCCGCGATCGGAACGGCGATCGTTGCGGGGATCGGATATGCAACGGGCTTCGCTGATGAAGTCAAAAGCGCAATGAACGATTTTGAAGCGGCGACGGGCATTGCGGAAGCGGCGGCAAAGGGTTTTGACGAAGCAATGTTGAACATCTACAACAACAACTTCGGGGAAAACATGGAGGACATAGCCGCCGCAATGTCCACGGTGGCGCAGACCGCAAAAGACCTTGATCCGGCGAACATTGAAGCAATGACGCAAAACGCCCTTATGTTGCGTGATACCTTCGGATATGACATACAAGAGCAAATGCGCGCCGTCAATATGCTTATGGATCAGTTCGGAATGTCCGGCGAAGACGCGTTTAACCTGATTGCGCAGGGCGCGCAAAACGGCCTTGATAAAAACGGGGACTTGCTGGACAGTATCAACGAATATTCCGTGCATTTCAAAACGCTTGGACTTGACGCGGAAGATATGTTTAACAGCTTCGCAAACGGCGCAAGTGCTGGCACGTTTTCCGTTGACAAGCTGGGCGACGCTGTAAAGGAATTCGGGATCAGGGTTAAAGACGGTTCGGACGGCACAATGCAGGCGTTCGCAGACATTGGAGTAAATGCAGAAGAAACTGCGGCGGCCTTTGCCGCTGGCGGGGATCAGGCGGCAAAAGCGTTTGAAGACGTGACAGCCGCCCTTTTTGCTATGGACGATCCTTTAGCGCAGAACGCGGCGGGCGTTGCCCTGTTTGGGACAATGTGGGAAGATTTGGGCGTTGAGGGCATGAAGGCTTTAACAAACCTGAACGGCGAAATAAGCACCACAACGGACGCGCTTTCCGCGATAAATGCGGTAAAGTATGATGATTTTGGATCGGCAATGTCCGGTTTGGGGCGCGTCCTGAAAACAAATTTTGTCCTTCCCATAGGGCAAGAGGCATTACCCGCCCTTTCGGATTTTGTCAATGAGCTTTCGGCGGGCGCGGCTTCCGCAAACGGTGATATTTCAAAAATGGCTGACACCTTCGGAACAGCCCTTGCCGGATTGGTGGAAGACTTTTCGACGATCCTTCCGCAAATTACAGCTTTTGCAACCGAAATCGTGTTAGGGCTGGTTGACGGGCTGGTTGCAAGTCTTCCAACAATCAGCGCGGCGGCGGTAGATATGATAAATTCCCTTGTGCAAGGGCTGATTGGGGCGTTGCCCGCGATTGCAGAGGCCGCAACGCAAATAATCCTTTCGTTGATCGACGGGCTTATAAGCGTCCTTCCTCTTATTCTGGAAGGCGCGGTGCAAATTGTTCTTGCGCTGGCAAACGGGATCGGGGAAGCGTTGCCGCAGTTGTTACCGAAGATCGTTGAAGTAGTGGTTGCAATGGTGCAAACGCTGGTTGAAAACGTGCCTATGCTGATAGACGCGGCGTTGCAGTTGGTGACAGGGCTTGCGGAAGGTATCATTGCCGCGATCCCCGTTTTGGTGGAGGCGTTGCCGCAGATCATAACAAGCATTGTCGAAACCCTGCTTGCCGCGATCCCGCAGATCATTCAAGCGGGCATTGACCTTTTGACCGCCCTTGTGGAAGCCTTGCCGGAAATTATAGCTTCCATAGTGGAGGCCATACCGCAGATAATCGACGGGATCATAACCGCCGTTGTGGAGAGCATACCGCAGATTATTCAAGCCGGAATTGATTTGTTGGTTGCGCTTATTCAGGCGTTACCGGAAATCATTACAACGATTGTCGCGGCATTGCCGCAGATTATCACGGCCATTTGCGACGCGCTGATAGGAAACATAGATCAAATAATCATGGCGGGCGTTCAACTTTTCGTCGCCCTGATTGAGAATTTACCGACGATCATTGTTGAAATCGTGAAGGCCGTGCCGCAGATCGTGGAAGGCATTGTTTCGGCCTTTACTTCCCTTGCGCCGAAGATCGTTGAAATCGGCGGCAATATCATTTCCGGCGTGTGGGAAGGTATCAGCAACGCGGCGGGCTGGATCAAAGAGAAGGTAACGGGCTTTTTTAGCGGGATTGTGGACGGCGTGAAGGGCTTTCTTGGCATTCATTCCCCGTCAACAGTTTTCGCTGACATTGGCGGCAACATGGCCGCAGGCGTTAGTGAGGGCTTCGGCGGCGAAATGGACGGCGTTTCCGCAGATATGCAGGGAGCAATGGGAAGCGCGGGCGCAATCACCGCAGAAGAGGCCGTGCGCGCCGTGAATGACGGCATTATATCCAACGTGGCCGCGCTGGACGGTGCGGTAACGGCCATTGTGCAACAGGTAGTTACCGGAATGACGGCGCAGGACGGACAATTTACGCAAATAGGCATAGACATGGCCGCCCGCATTTCCGAAGGCGTTATAAACGGGCTGGGCAGTATCACGGACAAAATGCCGCAAGTGGTTCAATCCGTTATTACCGCCTTCACCGCACAGCACGGCAAACTGACAGCGGAAGGCGTGGAAATGGACAAGGCCATAGCGTCCGGCATGGTGAACGGCATTCCGCAGATCACAGGCAAGGCCGCGCAGATCGTTCAATCCATCATTACCGCCTTCACCGCACAGCATGGCAAGCTGACAACCGAGGGCGTGAACATAGACAAGGCCATAGCGTCCGGCATGGTGCAGGGTATTCCGCAGATCACGGGCAAGATTGCGCAGATCGTTCAATCCATCATTACCGCCTTCACCGCAGAGCATAGCAAGCTGACAACGGAAGGCGTGAACATGGACAAGGCCATAGCGTCCGGCATGGTGCAGGGTATTCCGGAAATCACGGGCAAAATGTCGCAGATCGTTCAATCTATTGTCACAACCTTAAACGGCTTCACGTCGCAGTTTACGGCGGCGGGGGAAAACATGGTGCGCGGCATTTGGCAGGGCTTTCAAAATATGTCCGGCTGGCTGGAAAGCAATGTGCGGTATATGATGCAACAGATTGTCGCCGCAGTGGAAGCGGAAATGCAGATCAATTCCCCGTCGAAGGTATTTGCAGGGATAGGCGCATACATGGCCGAAGGTTTAGGACAGGGCTTCGCCGCTGAAATGCGGGACGTTGAAAAGACGATCCGCACGGCCACGGCTTCCAGCGTGCCGGAAGTGAAACAGCCTTCCGGCAGGGTGAACCGCAACGAGCGGGGCGGCGGCGTTCAGGTGGTGCAAAACATCTATGCCAATGAAACGAGCTATGCACAGCAACAGCGGGAGGCCGCAAAGCAATTCCGCATGATCGCGCGGGAGGTAATGGCATAATGGCAAGGAAGATCGAAATACTGACGTATACGAATGAGCGTGGGGAAAGCGTGGCCTTTTCCCACGCTTCCGTTTACCACACGAACAGCGTTAGCGGCCTTTCTGACGTTCGCAACGCAATTTACAGCATAAACAGCATGGGGCAGGACGGCGACACCTATTTAGGCAACCGCATAGAAAGCCGCGAAATTGAGATCGTGGGCAGTATCAGGGAGCGGAACAAGGATCAAATGCGGGAATACCGCCGCAGGCTGAACCGCGTTCTAAACCCGCAGTACGCCGCCACGCTGACATATCAGTACGGCGATTTTGTGCGGGTGATTGATTGTAAGGTTGACAACGCGCCCGTGTTCACGCGCAAGGCCATTTTTCAGGACTTCACAATACAACTTCTTTGCCTTAATCCGTTTTGGAGGAAGGAAAGCAAGACGCGGGACGATATAGCAACGTGGATCGGCGGGCTGGAATTCCCCGTTGAAATCGTGCCGGGGTGGGAAATCGGGTATAGGCAACCTTCCTTGATTGTCAACGTGTATAACGACGGCGACGTGCAAGCGGGAATTCGTGTCGAGTTCCGCGCGATCGGCGTTGTGAAAAACCCCGCCCTTTTGAACGTGGACACACAAGAATTCATCAAGCTAAATTACACAATGGAGGCAGGCGACACGCTGACCGTTTCCACGGGCTACGGGGAAAAAGAAGTAACCTTGAAGCACGGCGGCATAGTAACGGACGCGTTCCGCTATTTGGACGTGGACAGCTCCTATTTACAACTTTCCGTAGGGGATAACCTTTTCAGGTATTCCGCGGAAGAAAACCTTGAAAATCTGGAAGTGTCCATATACCACGACGATCTTTATTTAGGGGTGTGAGGCATGGAGCTTTACATATATGACCGAAACATGATCCTTCAAGGGGTGATTGACGAAATTTCTTCCCTTATCTGGACGCGGCGGTATTGGGCGGCGGGTGAATTCAAATTGCTTGTGCCGTTTACAGAAAGGCACGTTGCCCTTCTGATTAAAAACCGCCTGATTTTGAAGCGCGGGGACACGGAGGCCGCGGAAATCCGCTTTGTGAACATAAGCAAGAATTCGCAGGGCCTTGAAGAAATCGAAGTGCAGGGCAAATTTATCACGCAATGGATCGGAAAGCGCATTGTGCGCGATCAGATCACAGCAACGAGCGGGACGCAGGATATTCTATACCGGATTGTCCGCGAAAATATCATTTCCCCGCGGGTGGCCGCCCGCAAGATTCCGAATATCCTTCTTGATCCGCTGGACGTGGACACGGGAAGCGGGAAAATCAATTATACGTCCGAAGCCTTTATAAATGCGCTTCTGGCGGTGGAAACGGCGGCAAAGGCGGCAAAGCTGGGCTTCCGTTCCCGTTCAGACGTGCGCGCGGGAAAGCACTATTTCAGCGTCTACGCTGGCCGCAACCTGACCGCGGATCAGACGGAAAACCCGCCTTGTATCTTTTCGCAGGAATTCGACAATATCACAGAGCAGGAATACACAAACAGCGTTGAAAACCTGAAAACAACCGCATACGTGGGAGGCGAAGAGGTAGAACCGCGGGTTGTGGCAGAAGTGGGCGGCGGTGCGTCCGGCCTTGACCGTGAAGAAATCTTTGTGAATGCAACGGATATTACGAAGGTTTACACGGACAGCACGCAAACAGAGATTACGCGCACGGACGCGGAATATTTGGCTTGCCTCTTGGAGCGGGGCGCGTCGGAGCTGGAACAATACGCCGAAACGTTGAGTTTTTCCAGCAAGATCAACACGCACGCAAACCTGAAATACCGCGAAGACTACGATTTAGGCGACAGGGTGACGTGCGTTAATAAACGCTGGGGTATCAAGATCAACGTCCGTATTACCGAAGTGTCCGAAACATACCAACAGAACATTGAGGAAATCGACATTACTTTTGGTGAGAGCTTGCCCGCCCTGCTTACACAGATACGGCAAATTGCAAAGTAAAGGGGTGAAAATATGGAAAAATCAAGTTTTTTCAATTCCGTTTCCCATGATCGTGTATACCGCGCGGAGGAATGGGCCGAATACTTCGCTTCATTCATCGGCAACGGCGTGTTCCCCGTTCCGTCCAACAATCTGCAAGTGGTGGCGGGTTCGGGAATGGTTGTGACCGTGAAGGCGGGCAAGGCATGGATCAACGGCTATTTCTATTACAACACGGGCGATCTTTCCCTTACGCTTCCGGTTGCGGATGGCGTTTTGAACCGGATTGATCGAATTGTTGTGCGCTGGGACTTGACGGAAAGGTTAATTTCCGTTGTGGTGAAGTCTTCCACGCCTTCCGCGTCGCCCACGCCGCCCGCGTTGCAGAGGGACGCGGACGCATACGAATTGTGCCTTGCGGACATTACAACGGGCGCAGGCGTTACGGCCATATCGCAGGCCGTCATAACGGATCGCCGCCTTGATCCTTCCATTTGCGGCATTGTGGCGGGCGTGGTGGATCAGATAGACACCGCGGCGTTTAATGCACAGCTTCAAGCGTGGTTCACAGACTACAAGGCGCAGAGCCTTCAAGAGTTCAACGATCTTGTGTCCTATATGGAAAGTTTGGAGCTTTTGGGGGATCAGCAGTATAACGCCCTGCAAGCCTACATGAACGCGTTTAAGCTGGAAGCGGAAAACGACTTCAACGCATGGTTCGCTTCGGTGAAGAACGTGCTTGACGAAGACACCGTAGGCCATTTAGTGAACATGATACAGAGCAACACCGCGCGCATTGAGTTGATCGAAGCCGTGCTTTTCAATGACATAACGGCAAACCCGTTCTTGATCCTCTTTGACGATCTGGACGGCGTGGTATCAACGGGCGTATGGAACGCGGCGTTGCGCCGGATCGAATGTTGACGCGGTGCGCTTGCACGGGCGCGGAATTATCGTGCATAATCGGCAACATCTTCACAGAGCTTCGCCCACCGTGTGAAAAGTGCGGTGGTTCGGCGGCGGTGGTGCTTTGCGGCGTTACACCGTCTGGCAACGCGGCCACGCTGACAATCACGGCGGCGGGCTTCGATTTTGAGGGGTGCGCCGAAGATACCGCGCTTTTGGAGCGGATCAGGAAAGGATGGTGCTTGAATGCAGGGACAGGAACGGGAGCGCAAGGAGCCTTCCGAATTCAACGTGATTGTGAAGGCGAAAGACCTTGTAAAGCACACCTTCACGATCACAAACAGCACGGAGCGTTACCCGAAGAAATACCGCTTTACGCTGGTGAACCGCATTCAGGATAAAGCGGTTAATATTTACGAAATGACGCTTGAAGCGAACGAATTAGATTTGCGGCAAGCGGACGAATTCAGACAACGGCAGAGGCTTCAAGCGAAAGCAATGACTTATTGCAAGGAGCTTCTATTTTTTATTGAGCTTTCGCAGGAAATGGGCTTTATTTCAATGAAAAGTTGCAACTTCTGGTCGAAACTGGTTCTTGATGTAAAGTACATGGTGGCCGCGTGGAAGAAGCGGGACAAAACGAGAGCTTAGAAAACCGTTCGGGGAACACTTTGTAGGTTCTTCTTTTCCTTTTGCACGCCCCGCCGCCGAATTCCGGCAATTCGTACAACGTGCGCAATGTCAATTCTTCGGGCGCGCTGAACAACAACAACGCGTACAACGGCAACAGGGGCGTGCGCCCGCTTCGGTGGATCATTCGACAGAGTAGGCCGCAGGCCGAAAACACAATACCACCATCAAAGGAAAGTGTTTCCCTTCCCTGCTATCCACAGCAGGGATAAATACAAGATTGCCGATACCGGAGCATAGCCGCAAGGCTTGGCCGAGGTTATACACGGCAAGGAGCTTTTTATAAATGACGGACTTTGAAAAAGTATGGAATTTTGAAAATCTATACCGCGCATACCGGAAGGCACGGCGCGGCAAACGCTGGAAGGGAGCGGCGGCGAAGTTTGAAGTAAACTTGCTGGAAGCCTTGCACCTTTTGAGCGTGCAGTTACGGGCGAAAACTTACCGCCTTTCCCCATACAACACGTTCAAGGTGTATGAGCCGAAAGAACGCATTGTAATGTCGAACAGCTACAAAGACAAGGTTGTGCAACACGCCCTATGCGACAACGTGTTAGGGCCGCGGGTTTTGCCGTCCTTCATCAAGGATAATTACGCGTCGCAGGAAGGCAAAGGAACACACTTCGGGCTTGAACGTCTGGAAGAGTTCATGCGGCGGTTTTACCGGAAGAAGGGCGTTGACGGCTGGGTGCTGAAAGGCGACATTCGCAAATACTTCTATTCGATCCGGCACGACGTTTTGAAGGAGCTTGTGCGGAAGTATGTTGACGATCCCGAATGCTTGTGGTTGCTGGATATGATTATAGACAGCACCGAAGGCAACGTAGGAATTCCGATCGGCAATCAGTCTTCACAGCTTTTCGCCTTGCTTTACCTTTCGCCGCTGGATCACTTCATCAAGGAAAAATTGGGCGTGAAATTCTATGGCCGCTATATGGACGATTTTTATTTGATCCATGAAGACAAGGAATATTTGCGCTATTGCTGGAAGGAGATTGAAAGACGTGTAAACGAAATAGGGCTTTCGCTGAATGAGAAAACGGCCATATACCCGTTGAAAAACGGGATTGATTTTTTAGGCTTCCATACATATTTGACGGAAACGGGCGCGGTGATCCGCAAGGTGCGCCGGAAGTCAAAGAGCAACGCCCGCCGCAAGGTGAAGAAATTGTGCGGGCTGATGGAGGCCGGGAAGATCGAGCCGGACACCGTGAAGCAATCATACCAGAGTTGGCGTGGCCACGCGGCGAAGGGGAATTGCTATCACTTGATCCGCAACATGGATCAGCATTTCAACAAATACTTCAACAAGGCCGCCGCCGCGCTGAAAGAGCGTGACGGCGGTTCAATTTCAGAAAAGGGGGAATGAAGGAATGTCAAAGGCTTTAAGTTCGCTTGCCGTGGGCGCAACGATCGAAGTTCCCGTAAAGGCGGCGTTTCAATCCTATTTAGGGAAAACGGTTGTTTTCAAGGTAGCGGACAAAAATCATTCAGGCTATCCGGCAAATTCGGTAACGCTGATAACTGACAAAATCCCGTTTTTGCTTGCCTTTGACGCGATCGAGGCAAGCAACAGTGACAGCAACCGCAGAAGCTACGGCAACAACCGCTATTCGCTTGCAAACCTTCTTCAATGGCTGAACAGCAATGCGGCGGCGGGAAAGTGGTACAGCGCGAAGCACAGCGCGGACGCGCCGCCCACGGCGGCAAACGTGTGGAGTAGTCACAACCCATATTCCGACAAGGCGGGATTCCTTGCAATGCTTGATGAACGCTTTGTTGCCGCCCTGCTGGAAACGACGGTAACGGTGGCAAAAAACACCGTTACAGACGGCGGGAGCTACGAAACCGTAAAGGCGAAAATGCACCTTCCGTCAACTACGGAAGTAGGGCTTGCAAACGAAAACAACATTGCCGAAGGCGTGAAGCTGGCCTTGTTTTCTGACAACACAAGCCGCCTTGCATACCCGACAGCGGAATGCGTGTCAAACAGCACCTACAAAGACAGCAATTTGAAGACTTCGGCGGCGTGGTATTACTGGCTTCGCACGCCGAATTCCGGCAATTCGTACAACGTGCGCGTTGTCAATTCTTCGGGCGCGCTGAGCAACCTCGACGCGTGCTACGGCCGCAGGGGCGTGCGCCCGCTTTGTAATCTTAATTCTTCAATCTTGGTATCTGACAGCACCAACGCAAAGGGGAATTATGAATTTCAATGGAACGCCGCGCCGTCTACGCCGTCCGGCATTTCCGTTCCGGCGAATTGTTACAGCGGGCAAAAAATCGCGGTATCGTGGGGAGCTTCCACCGATCCGGAGGGCGACGCGATCACCTATATTTTGGAGCGCGCCATAAACAACGGGAGCTATACACAGGTGGCGGCGACAGCCGCCCGCACATTTGAAGAAAATGTGCTGACAAGCTGGAACACGGTAAAATACCGCGTGAAGGCGCGGGACAGCGTGGGCAACGAAAGCGCATATATCACTTCCAGCACGTCTGCGGTGATCCACAATCAGCCGCCCACAATATCCGGACAGAACGCCGATCTTGGAGTGAAGCGGGAGGGCTTTTCTTACGCCTACACCGTGGACGATCCGGACGGCGACATAGTGACCGTAGTTGAAAAGGTGGACGAAAAGACCTTGAAGACGCACACGCCCACGCTTGGGCAGTCTGTAAACCTGACGTTGGCCGGAAACGATTTTACATCGCTGACAAATGGGTTGCATACAATCACGATCACGGCCACAGACAGTGCAGGAAATGAGACGGCGCGCACACTGACCTTCACAAAGGCGATCAATAGTTTTGTAATCTACCTTTCCGCGCCGCTGGAAGCGGTGCAACAGCCGCGGCGGGCGAATGTGGTTGTTACGCGGAACATTCCAGCGGGCGGCACGTTCAAAGTGGAAGTGACGAACAATCCCTTTGATCCTTCCCCCGCGTGGGAGGATTGCACGAACGCGGTTTTGCAGGGCGTGGCGCACGTCTTCGAGAACACGGAAAATGCGGCGGTGCAGTACGGCCTAAACGTCCGCGTGACCGTGGGCCGCGGCGAAGCCCTTTCCGAATGCTGGGTATCTTCGATTGGGGGTAATTTTGAATGAGCGTGACACACAGGCCGGACAAGCCGGACGGCACGGCAGAATTGAAGAAGGAACTTCGGGAAGTGAAGGCGGCGGGCGACAGCACCGCCGCCCTTCTTTCCCTTTCCTTCAAGGCGCAGATCGTGGGGGATCGCGCCGCAGGCACGGGGGCCATTTCTGACGAAATGATCCTTGCTTCGGCGGCAGTGGTGGATTATCCGGAATTCATAGATAATCACGCCTATAACACCATAGGCGAGATTATAAAGGCGGGTGGCCTCTTGTATGAGATCGTCGCCCCGCACACGTCCAATGCCGCCGCCTTCCCCGTGGCAACTACCTTCGCGTACTACCGCCTTGTGGAGTTGGCGCACACGGGCGCGGCAGATGATCCGATCCCATATCCGGAAACCGCGGGCGTGCTGGTGGACGTGAAGAGCGGCCTATATTACATCTACAAAGGCGCGGTTTACAAGGCGGCGGGGGATATGCCGAATTGCGTATACCCGCCTGACACGCCGGGTATGTGGCAATGGGAGCGGGTGGAAAGGGGGTGAAATCGTGGAACAGCTTTTAACGGTGCTTTCGGTGGTTAGTACGGTTTGCGCGATCGTCTTCGGCTATGCCGCCTTCGCCCGCAACAAGAAGAGCGACACGGAGAACGAAGCAAAGAGCGACGCGACGGTATTAACCGAAATCGGCTATATCAAAGGCGGCATTGATGATATTAAGGCTGAACAGCGGGAACAGCGCAAGACCAACACGGAGTTTATGGAACGGCTTGTTGCCGTGGAAGCGTCCGCGAAGCAGGCGCACAAGCGGCTTGACACGCTGGAAAATCACGTAAACGGAGGCTAAAGCAAAATGAGCAACAGCAATTTGATTTGTTATACCAAAATTTCACCGAACAAGACAAGCCCGCGTAATCACAAGATCGACACCATTTCTATTCATTGCATGGCGGGCGATCTTTCCGTTGAAACGTGCGGGAACGTCTTTGCGCCGTCTTCCCGGCAGGCTTCCAGCAACTACGGGATCGGGAGCGACGGGCGCATAGCAATGTATGTTGAGGAAAAGGATCGTTCGTGGTGTACGTCTTCCGCGTCCAATGACAACCGCGCCGTTACGATCGAGGTTGCAAACGACGGCGGCGCGGAAACAGGGTGGCACGTGTCCGACAAGGCATATAAAGCCCTGCTTGACCTTGTGACGGATATTTGCCGCCGCAACGGGATCAAGCGGCTTCTTTGGAAGGGCGACAAGGCGTTGATCGGACAGGTGGACAAGCAGAACATGACCGTTCACCGCTGGTTTGCGGCGAAGGCGTGTCCTGGCGATTATCTGTATAACCTTCACGGGCAGATTGCCGCAGAGGTAAACAAGCGGTTAGGCGCGCAGGAGGAAACGCCCGCCCCCGCGCCGGAACCGAAGACGCTTTACCACGTCCAGATCGGCGCGTACAGCGTCAAGGCCAACGCCGAAGCCTGCTTGCAGAAGGCAAAGGCCGCAGGCTTCGCGGACGCGTTCATAGTGGAGGAAACCAAGGGGCAGGCCGCCGCGCCCGCCCCCGCCCCGCAGATTACCGCGGGAAGCACCGTGCGAGTGAAGGAGGGCGCGAAAACCTACACGGGCGGCGGGCTTGCCTCTTTCGTCTATGGCCGCGATCATACCGTGAAAGAAATTTCCGGCGATCGGGCCGTTATCACCTTCGGCGGCGTGGTGGTGGCCGCCGTCAAGCTGGCCGATCTTACGCTTGTATGAGCGTATGCGGATAAATAAAAGAAAGTGAGGAAACGAAAACATGAACAACGCAATTATTCTTCTGGTGGTGCTGGCCGCGGTGCTGGCGGTATTCGGCGGGCTGGCCGTGGTGATCCCGCGGCTGGTAAAGAAGGGCATTGACATTTCCGGCGTGCTGGTTGGCACAGGGACGGTGCTTGAAACCGCGGACACGGTGGTTGATACCCTGCAAGAGTTCTTCCCCGATGTTCCCGCCTTCGCCCTGATTGACAAGGTGATCGGCTGGGCGCAGAAGGGGGCAGAGGCCGCGGAACAGCTTTATAAAACAAGCAAAATCGAAGAGGCACAGCGGAAAGACGAAGCGACGCGGCTTGTGTATGAGTTTATCGCCGCGGCGGGGGTGGAGCTTGACAGCAACATGAAGAAAATTGTTGATGGCGCGATCGAAGCCGCCGTTTTCGCCCTTCCGAAGACGCACACGGAACAGCATACATAAAGCCCCGCCCCTGCTGGCCGTTCGCTTCGGCGGCGGGGGATATTCTTTAAGGGAGGTTGCACACAATGAGCGAAAAGCAGACCACAGCGAAGAAGAAGCCGGGACGGAAGCCGAAGGCAGACAAAACCGCCGAAGCCGATAACAGAAACGGCGGGGCCGTGGGCGAAAGCGGCGCGCCGGATAACGGATCGGGCGGAAGCGGCGAAAATACGGAACAAGCCGCCCATGCGCCGGATCAGAACGGCGATATTCCGGAACAGAGCGAAGAGGGAGCGGCGCAGGCCGCCCCCAAAGCTGGCGGCGGTGGAGCCGCGGAAGAGGAAAAAGCCCCCGCCGCGGAAGGCTGGGCGGTTGCCCGCGTCCTGAAAATTACAAAACCGCTTATGAAGGGCGAAGACGTGAAGGCCCTGCAAGACGCCTTGATCGCCCGCGGGTATCATTGCGGCGCGTCCGGCGCAAGTGGTGTGTATGAGCGCAACACGGCCTATGCCGTGCGGTGCTTTCAGGCCGCAAACCGTCTTATTGTGGACGGAAGGGCCGGACGCTTCACCGTGGCCGCGTTGGGCGGCACATGGAACGGGTAACACCCGCCCCATTTACTGAACGCATAGAGAAGCCCCCGTGCTGGCCGTTATCGGCTGGCACGGGGGCTTTTTTCGTTTGTGTGCGGGGTTATCCTTCTGTTGGGAAAAGTGCTACATAAACAGTGTACTTGTCTTTTTCGCTATCGTAGTCAATGCGATCAATGAAGGCTTTTGCGCCTGCTTCAAGCAGTGCTTCGGCTGATTTTGGGAAATAGCCTATATCCCCGCCGATAGTGGCTAAATACTTGCCCTTCGTGTAATCGAATTCATATTCTACGCCGTCGCCCTTTTCGTATATTGATAGGCTGGATAACATATCGTCGCTAACGCGCCCGGAAAGTCGGAAGACCTTTGCTTTTTTGTTGTCCTGCAAAAGTGTTTTACCTTCCGTCGCGGGCTTTTTTGTTTTCACATAAAAACCCAAAAGCATTTGAAGGCTTCCAGAGCCAAGGCGCGTAATAATGCCTATCGCGTCGCCCCCACGGGCGCGGAAGTCGTGATACATAGTTTGAAGCTGGTTTGCTGGAAGATAGCCCCGCTTGATACCATCATAGAAAATTGCAACGGCTTTCGGGTCGTGTTCGTTGTCGGGTTCTGGTACAAAGTCAATCATTTTTCCGATCGAAAGCCCGTCACATTCATAATGTGCGCTTCCGGCTATGTTGACTTCGGAATACTTATACTTCAACTCATATCCGGAAACCGCGGGGAGAACTGGCACGGCGGGGGTTGCCGCGGGCGGGGCTTCCGGTTGCTTCGGCGCAGGCGGGGCAATGGTAGCCGCGGGGATATTCGGCCTTGCTGGTTCAGGCGGCGCGACGGGAGCGGAATTTGACAAAGGCGAGCTTTCTGGATTCATTGCGGGCGGCGTTTTCTTCTTCCGCAATCCGAAAAAGATCAGCACAGCGGCAAGCGCAAGGCCGCAAACGCCGGAAGCTATGTCGCCTTCGGCAAAAAGGATTATTGCCGCGGCCAGACAGAGAGGCGAACAGGACAGAAGAACAATTCGGATCAGTTTGCTTTTTTTCATAGTTTGAATAGCCCCTTTCATATTTTGGCAACAGGCCGGAACGCGGTTTGCGTTCTGACCTTTAACACGATTATACCGCAAAAATGCGCTAAAGTAAAGAATAGCGCTGATGATTAACACAGAAAGGGGCGAAGGCAGGTGAAAATATACGATTATCACGGGAAGAAGAATGTTTCAGGGGACAGAATACGGGAAGCACGGCTAAAGCGGCGGCTTACGCAAGAAGACCTTGCGGCAAAGTTGCAGATCGAAGGTGTGATTATGGAGCGGGACAGCGTTTCAAGAATGGAGATCGGCACGCGATTTGTGACCGATTATGAATTGATGGTGCTTTCAAAGGTGCTGGGCGTGTCTATGCAATGGCTTGTCGGGTTGGAAGAATGAAAAAGCGGCGGGAAATCCCGCCGTTTCTGCATTTTTTCGCATTTATTTTTCTGAAAGCTATTGACAAACTACATCTATAGGTGTATAATATAATCACAGGCAAGGGGAAGCCGAGTAATGAAGGAAGGAGGAAACACCCGGAAGAAAGGGGGTGTACCAATGAGCGAAGAGCAGATAAAAAAACTGCTTGAAGTTTTTGAGAAGGCTTTACAGAGTGAAGCGGTGGAACGAATCACAATTACCATAAAGCCTAATCAAAAACCCAAACAGTAAATAGGCTGGGCGGTGGGCTTCCCCACCTACCGCCCCTTTATTATAACCGATAAAACGCGAAAATGTCAAGGGGGCGGCGCGAAATGACGATTGACGTTAAAGTGACCTACAAAAACGATAGATTGAAGACGCTTCGGCGGGCCGCAGGAATTTCACAAACACAGCTTGCGGCGGCGGCGGGGTTAAATGCCCGCATGGTGCAGTATTACGAACAGGGCGTGAAGGACTTAAACGCGGCGAAACTGCAAACCCTTTTGAAGTTGTGCAACGCCCTGAATTGCACATTGTCCGATCTAATCACCGATCCGGACGTGTTGGAGCTTTTAACGGTGTACGAAGGGAGAACAAAAAATGATCCGCTTTGAATCTGGGGAAAAATACGGATTGATATATTCAGCTTATTCGCGCGCAGGGACTGTTGCCGGATATGTTGAAATTATATCAGTTGAAAGAAAGCCGGAAGAAGAAGTAATTTTCAAGAATACTTCAATAAGGGACTGCTTTATAGCAGAGGTAGGAACAATAACATTTGTCGTTTATAGCGACACCACAAACACGAAGAAAAAGAAAGCCGTGGTATTTTGTTCACGAAATAGCGAAAGCTATGCGGAAGAATTTTCCGGAGGCGTGCGGGAATACGAATGGTTTTCACCAACAAAAAGAAGCTATTACCCTATTAGTTCAAGGGAAGGGAAGATTGAGTAAAAGGCGCAGGGGGCGGGAAACCGCCCCCGTTTTTCTGCTTTATGGAGGTTTACAAGATGGGACACTATTTCAGCCATTTATCAAAAACAGACCGCTACAAGCTGGAAGCCGCATTGCTGGCCGGGGAAAAGCCGCAGGCGATCGCGGATAGATTGCACGTACACGTTAGCACCATTTATCGGGAAAAGAAGCGCGCCCGCATGGTGCAGTTGACAACCGATCTTGTAGAAGTGGATCGCTACAATCCGGACGAAGCACACAGGCGTTACCGCGAAAACCTATCAAAGAAGGGCGCAGACCTGAAAATAGGGAACGATCGCGCCCTTGCGGACTATCTGGAAAAGAAGGTAGTGGAAGAAGGGTATTCCCCCGCCGCCGCTCTTGCGTCCATTGAGATTGAAGGCAAAGAATTTTCAACTTCTATTTGTGTAGGCACATTCTACAACTACATAACAAAGGGCGTATTCCTTCGCCTGACAAACGCGGACTTGCCGGAGAAGCCGAAGCGCAAGCGGCCATATCGCACGGTTAAAACCGTGAAGCGCGCCCCGAAGGGCGAAAGCATAGAGAAACGCCCCGCCGAAGTGGACGCGCGGAAAGACGTGGGACATTGGGAAATGGACACCGTATATTCAAAAAAGAAGAGTTCCAAGAAAACCCTTCTTGTGCTGACCGAACGGAAAAGCCGTCTTCCCATTATGGAGCTAATGCCGGATCGGACGGCTGAAAGCGTGGTTGCCGCCCTTGACCGCATAGAAAGGCGTTTCGGTTCGCGCCTCTTCCGGTTGATCTTCCGCACGATCACCGTTGACAACGGCGGGGAATTTGCGGACGTGGAACGGCTGGAACGTTCCGTGCTGACAAAGGGCAAGCGCACGAAGGTTTACTATTGTCACCCATACAGCAGTTACGAGCGGGGAAGCAATGAAAACGAAAACAAAATAATACGGCGGCACTTCCCGAAAGGAACGGACTTCGGGAAAGTGACCGCCGCAGAAGTAAAGCGCGCGGAAAGCTGGATTGCCAACTATCCACGCAAAATTTTAGGTTGGAAAACGTCTGAAATGCTCTTCCGTGAAGCCGTCGCCGCCCTCTGAAAAAAATATTTCAATTTTTTTCGCATTTACTCTTGACATTTCCGATTTTGCAGGCTGTGGCGGTCGATCATTCTACTCCGACCGCCCGAGCCGGCAGGGAGACCGGTTCAGGCGCCGGAGGGCGGCAAAAAGGAAATCCCCCGAGGGGGCGCGGAAAGGAATGCGTTCAGCAAACCTTCCGGAGACCCTTCGGGGGTTTTGTTGTACCAGTTTAGAACTATGAGAGCTTCCCCATGGCGGAGGGGCTGGAATCCGGACTTACCGGGAAAAAGATTCTACGTCCATTTTGGCTTTTTGATAGAACAGATACGTGTCGCAGGAATAGCCGATAAACTTCACGCCCAAATCCCGCCATTTTTTGCCGCCTTCCACCGTGTCGGCAAAGCAGCCCAGCTTCACGCCCTTGGAATTGGCTTTGGCAATGATTTCCTTGATACACGCAGTGACCTCCGGGTGGTCAATTTCACCTACGTGGCCCAGGGAGCTGGACAGGTCATAGGGGCCCACAAAAATCACGTCAATGCCGGGAACATCCAAAATCTCATCCAGATTTTCGACAGCCTTCCGGCCCTCTGCCTGGATGATGACCACGGTCTCCTGGGCCTTCGAAAAATATTCGTTTCCGGGAATTGCGCCATAAGCCGCAGAGCGCACGAAGCGGCAGGTGCCCCGGCTGCCCACGGGGGAGAACTTGGCGGCGGAGACCACCGCCCTGGCCTGTTCGGCGGTGTCAATCTGGGGAATCAGGACTGCGCCTGCGCCCACGTCCAGCGCCCGGTCAATCCAGATATCCGTCCCCCGGGGAACCCGGACAACGGGACAGACCCCCGCCACGTTGGCGGCGCGGATCAGGTTTTGCAGGTTTTGGAAACTTCCGGGGCCGTGCTCCATGTCCAGCAGCGCGAAATCGTATCCGGCGTGACCGGCAGCCTCCACAAAGGCGGGGTCGGGGGGGCTCATAAACGGGGCCCGGGCGCCCCGCTCAGAGTTCAGCGCGGCTTTAAATTTCGCCACGCTGTCCATGGTCGGCATAGTTGGTGAATACATAGCAGCCTCATTTCTCCTTTCCCAAATAACTGGTTACTCCAAGCCCGCGCCCTTCATGGCGGACAGGGCATGGTCGGTGTACATTTTATAGAAGCCTTTCCGCTTCTCCTTGGGCTGGATGCCCGCCTTGGAACGCTCTTCCAAAACCCGCGCGGCCTCCTCCGCAGTGCAGGGTGTGCCGTGGACGCCGGTCATGTTGATGGTGCGGTTTTCCACGCTGTAGGAAATGAGATCACCGTCTTCGATAAAGGCGATGGGACCGCCCACAGCTGCCTCGGGACTGACATGTCCAATGGCCGCGCCCCGGGTGGCACCGGAAAACCGTCCATCCGTAATCAGGGCCACGGAGCCGTTGATGCGCTCGTCGCAGACGATGGCCTCGGTGGTCATCAGCATCTCCGGCATGCCGCAGCCCCGGGGGCCCTCGTAGCGGATGATGATGACCTCGCCGGGAGCGATTTCGTTGTTGACCACGGCGGCGTGGGCGGCTTCCTCGTGATTGAAGACCCGGGCCCGGGCGTTGACTACCTCACGCTGGTCCATGGCGCAGGCGGAGTACTTCAACACGCTGCCCTCAGGGGCAATATTGCCCTTCAAAATGGCGACGGACCCCTTTTCCGGGGCCTTTTCCACCGGGAAGATCACCTGTTCGCGGGTCAGGCCGTAGTTGGCCAGATACCCAAGGTTCCGGTCAAACCAGTTGTCTTTTTGCAGGTCCTCCAGATTTTCGCCCAGAGTTTTGCCTGTGACGGTCATGACGTTCAAGTCCAGCATATTCCGCAGCAGCCACTGCACCATAGGCACGCCGCCGGCAAACCAGAAGGATTCCGTCAGGTGCTGGCCGGAGGGATTGATGTTGCCCAGATGGGGGACCTGGTGATTGATTTCGTCAAAAAGGTCGATGGGCAGGTCATAGCCCAGTTCCCGAGCGATGGAGGGGAGGTGAATGGTGGCGTTGGTAGACCCGCCGATGGCGCTGTGGACGATAATGGCGTTGCGGAAGGCGGCGGGGGTCATGATTTGGCTGGGGGTGATGCCTTTTTCCGCCAGCTCCATGATTTTGCGTCCGGCATATCGGGCGTACTGAAGGATATCCCGCATGGTGGCGGGCACCAGGGCCGCGCCGGGCAGGGTCATGCCCAGGGCCTCGGCCACGCACTGCATGGTGGAGGCGGTGCCCAGGAAGGTGCAGGCTCCCACAGAGGGGCAGCCGGTCAGCTTATAATCCCGGACCTCCTGGTCGGTGATGGCATCCTTGCGCTTCTGACGCAGGGAGATGTCCCCGGCTACCAGGGAGGTGGTCTGGTTGGGGCCGGGCCGCATGGAGCCGCCGGGCATGAAAATGGTGGGAATATCCATCCGGGCGGCGGCCTTCAGATGGGCGGGAATGGACTTGTCGCAGCTGGAAGACAGGATGATGCCGTCCCAGGGCACTGCGGAGGCGTGTACTTCCACCATGTTGGCAATGGCCTCCCGGGAGGCCAGGACCACGTTCATGCCGTCGTGCCCCTGGGCGCAGCCGTCGCAGATATCGGTGGCGTAGTATTTGGCCGGCTTTCCGCCCCGCTCGTACACGCCGTAGACCGCCTGCTCGGCCATCTGGTTGAGGTGATAGCTTCCGGGATGGGAGTCGCCATACACGCTCTCCACCATAATCTGAGGACGGGTAATGTCCTGGTCGTCCCAGCCGGTGCCCATTTCCAGGGCGTCAAACTGAGCCCAGAGCAGACGTTCTTTTTCGCTTCTTTGCTTCATAATACGCTTCCTCCTTACCAAAATAACCGGGATAAAAGGGCGGAAGAGCCCGCCGCCTGCCACAGCAGCAAGCAGCAGGCCCTTCTTACAGGCGAAGACGCCGCCTGATTCTTTAGAACAGATGCACCGCGGCGCCCAGCGCCACCAGAATAAAGCAGAACACGCCGGCCACCAGATCGGGGATGGTGATATACTTCAGGCCCTGCTTCAGGTCCAGGTTGAAGAAGCGGCTGATCACCCAGAAACCGGAGTTGTTGACATGGTTGAAAATCATGGTGCCCGCGCCGATGGCCAAGACGGTGGACACGGGGGTCAGGCCCAGGATGCCCATCATGGGACCCACCACGCCGGCGGCGGTCATGCCGCCTGTGGTCATGGAGCCCACTGCGGTGAACATGATGCCGCCAATCAGGAACGGAATCAGCAGGCCGGGAACGCCGGAGTTTTCAATGAGGCCGGCCAGGCTGTTGATGGCGGGGGCGGCCTTGATGACGTTGGCCAAGGCGCCGCCCATGCCGGTGATGAGCAGGGCGGACAGGGCCACCTCCAGGCCCCGGGCAATCCAGCTGTTCAAAACGATTTCCCGGAAGTTCTGAGGGTCTTTGCCGGTGGAGTCCCGGTTGCTCTTTCGGACGGAATTCTGGTGGAAGAAGGCCAGGAACATCGTGTAGATCACGCCCAGACCCAGGGCCACCACCTTGTCGCCGAAAATGTTGGCCAGGTTATACAGCGCAGAACCCTCGGCCACGCCCATCTTCAAAAAGGAGCTGCCGGCGATGAGCACCACCGGAATCAGGATAGTCAGGAAGGCGGGGAGAGTGCCGGGCAGGTCGTCTCCGGTGATGAGGATATCTTTAACATCGTTGGACTTGGTTTCCTGAATCTCTCCGGCTACCTCGGGCAGGGGCTCAATCCACTCCTTGTCGGTCCACTTCCGCAGAACCAGCCAGGTCAGCAGGAACCCAATGATGGAAACCGTCACGCCCCAGCCGATGACCAGGCCCAAGTCCGCGCCCAGCAGAATGCTGACAGCCAGAATGCCCGGGGTAGGGGGAACCATGGCGTGGGTCAGGTTCAGGCCGGTCTGGGTGAAAGCGGCCATTTTGCCCATGGAAATATGCTTGCGCTTTGACAGGACGTTGGCGATATTCGAGGTCAAAATTGTGGTGATATCGCCAAAGACGGGGATGGAGACGATGTAGGCCGTCAGCGCGGGAGCAAGTTCCAGATTCTTGCCCCGGAAGAGACGGATAAAGAAATTGGCAATGGACTTCGCCGCGCCGGTATCCTGCACGCCCATGGCCAGAATCGCGCCCAGCATGATGGGAATGCCCATGCTGCCCAAGGTGCTGCCAAAGCCGTTGCTGATGAGGGACAGGACTTCTGTAAGGGAAAAGCCTTCCGGTTCAAAAAAGCCCATTACCACGCCCATCACCAGGGCCGTGGAAAAGAGCGAGAAGGTGGGGTGCAGCTTCAGCTTCATAATCAACACCATCAGCAGTGCGATGGCGAGAATCAGAAGAATCAGGAATCCGATTGCAGACATAATTTCGAATGCTCCTTCCTAAATGCACAATTATGCACAATTCAAAACTGTGCGGTTCTCCCGGCGAAGGCACGGCAGAATGCGTCTGCTGCGTTCGGACGGAACCCTCCCATGTTCCCAAAATTCCGCGTCTTACGGCGCGGGACGCAGCTCCCCAATTTTCGCAGAAGGCGAACGTTTTATCCTGTGCGCCGGCAAAAGAAGGTTTTGTAATTCCGTAGAGCGGAATTGGATTCCAGCTTGCGGGCAAAAACCTTCCCATTACCGGGATTTTAATTTCACAATACCGCCATACGCTCATTCTGTCAAGCATTAATCATTTTCCGGAAGATTTTTTGTGCGTTTAAACGAATTTATTCTCAACAAATCGTGAAAATATACACAATGTATGGGACTAATACTTGGTGTCATAGTCCCAGGGCGCACCGCCGCAAAGGCAGCCGCCGTCGATGTGATAGGCTTGTCCGGTCATGTAGGACGAGGCGTCCGACGCCAGCAAGATGGCCATGCCTACCAGTTCCTCTGGCGTGCCGGGGCGCTCCATGGCGATGCGCTGGCGGAGCCATGGCGCGCGGGTGGGGTGCTCCCAGGTCACTTTGGTCAGGTCCGTCAAAATATGTCCGGGGCTGATGGCGTTGCAGCGGATGCCGTACTGGGCGAACTCCACCGCCATGGAGCGGGTGAGGGCAATCACGCCGCTTTTGGCAGCGCCGTATACAGAGCAGCCCCCCAGCATCCCCTCGTCGTTGTGGGAGCCAATGTTGACGATGCTGCCGCACCTGCGCTTGTACATTTCCCGGGCGACTCGCTGGCTGACAAAAAACAGGCCTTTCAAATTGGTGTCCATAATGCGGTCATAGGTCTCTTCCTCCACATCCAGCAGACCCTCCCTCCGGTTGATGCCTGCCACATTAAAGAGGACGTCGATCTTGCCGAACCGGCGGACAACCTCGTCTATGCAGGGCTGGATGCTCTCCATGTCGGCCACGTCCAGACGGAAGGCGTCGGCCGTCCCGCCACCGGCCCGGATGTCCTCCGCCATTGCCTGGCAGGTTTTCAGTGTCCGGCCGCAGAGAGCCACCTCGCCCCCAGCCTGGGCCAGGCCCCGGCTGATGGCGGCGCCGATGCCCCCTGCGGCGCCGGTGATGAGAATGGTTTTCCCCTCCAGACTAAAGAGAGACTGCAAATAGTGTTGTTCCATGATGACTCCTTTCTGTTTGTTCCAAGACTTGAAGTCCCGGGGGCGGCCGCTGAGGGCGGCAGTCCCTGCGGGGAAGTTGGACGCTGACTGGCAATTCGCCGTGAATAGGTGGGATCGGGAAATATCACAGCCCAGGTGCGGGGGACGCGTATCCTAACAGCCTGGAGACGTTGGCTGCCGTTTTGCGCAGCTCCTGAATCATGAACGGCTGTTCCTCCAGCATGCGGTACTCCGGACCGGATATGCTGACCGCCGCCGCGATCTTCCCGTCCATATTGTAAACCGGCGCTCCATAGCAGACTAAGCCCGCTTCAATTTCGCCGTAGTCCATGGCAAAGCCCTGGGTTCGTGCTGTCTCCAGCTCCTCCAGCAGCTTTGCCGGGTCTGTAATGGTGCGCTGGGTCAGGGGTTTGGCCCGCTCCTCCATCCAGCGGAAGAATCGGGCGGTCTCCGCCTCGCCTAAATTGG
>OFHM01000338.1_pt1 | contig 42238 bp, 35 predicted proteins | sample 1521311 | NCBI WGS metagenome assembly OFHM01 (sample SAMEA3504083, study PRJEB24116) | mouse gut metagenome | biome: mouse gut; feature: mouse-associated habitat; material: faeces | place: Denmark | collected 2011 | reverse complement strand
GGACGAAACCCCCGGCTGGCTGCCGAGGGTTCCAACCAAATTATATTGTAATAGGAGGACATACAAAATGGAAGCTAACAAAATGTTCGAGGTTGCGGTTCGCAACAAGTTCCGGTTCCCTTTCAAAGGTGTCATCTCCGTGGAGGACCTTTGGGATCTGTCCGTCCAGCAGTTGGACAGCATCTTCAAGACGCTCAAGTCCCAGGAGCAGAAGGCTCAGGAGGAAAGCCTTCTGGATACCCGCACGCCTGAGGACGAGGCCCTGAAGACTAAGATCGAAATCATTCGGTACATCGTCACCGTCAAGCTGGATGAGGCCAAGCAGGCGGAGCGCGCCAAGGAGAACCGCGACCAGAAGCAGAAGATTCTCGGCATTCTCGCCGAAAAGCAGGACGCGGACCTGCGGAACAAGACGCCGGAGGAGCTTCAGGCCATGCTGAACCAGCTCGGCTAAGCTCAACCATAGAAAGAGGGCCCTGGGGAACTGGGGCTCTCTTTTATATTTTGAAAGGAGAAAAAGATGCCTAATCATGTAAAGAACATCGTGAAAATGAAGGGTATCACAACTTTGCCGGTATTCACCGAGAAGGAGAGCTATGACAAGAAAATGGTCATGTCGCTCGACTTTGAAAAAATTATTCCAATGCCTGAATCCTTGAGAATAACCTCAGGCACCATGGAGCGTGTCGCAGTTGAAGCTGCAATTCGGAAAGCAGCAGCTGCCGCAAAACAACCTTTCGGCCCGAGAATCGCTCCGGCTATGGCGGATTCGGAGTATAAATCAGCTCTCAATAGATGTAACGAAACCGAAAGCGAGCTATGTGAACTCGGTGCCCAGTATATTCACAACTTAATTTTTCATGGCGCTACAACCTGGTATGATTGGTGTATTGAACACTGGGGAACCAAGTGGAACTCCTATGAAAATACACAAGTTGATAGCAACACCATTACGTTTGAGACGGCATGGGATGCTCCTGTACCTGTAATTGCTCAACTGGCAAAGATGTATCCGGAGGCTGAAATTGAACACTAGTGGGCCGATGAAGATACTGGGTCCAATGACGGATATGCCAAGTATAGTGGCGGAGAAAAAATTGTATTTATTCGTTACGAGCGTATGTCAAACGAGGCCTATGCCACTTACGTCCTTTGCTGGGGCGAATCTAAATGCCTTTATCAGGACGAAACCGGAATTTGGCATCGTCATAATTGCGATGAATGTCATCTCTGCGATTGAATTTACAAAAAAGGAGATAAACCATGGAACTGAAACAATTCTGCAAAGATAACAATATTCCGCTGGAAAAGTTGGGCGACATCGGTGAGGTAAGTGATGGTTTCCACACCTTCAACTCCCTCTACCACCAGCGGCTGATCCTGTTCGCCACGCTGGTCAATGCTTTTCCGCATCTGGCGTGGAAATCGCACAAGCACCATGACGGCGAGGCCCCCTTCGGCGGTGGCTGGTTCATCGTCGGCATCAATACGCCGGAGGGCCAGTACACCTACCACTATGAGGACAAGGACTGGGATATTTTCCGCTGCGAGGAGCTGGAAAAGGCTCCTGAGTGGGACGGCCATACTGATAAGGACGTCGAGCGGCTGTTGTCCCTCGCCCCCGATCCGGAAAAGGACACGATGTCAGGCTGGGCCGCCAAGGAAGTGGATCTGGCTATTCAGGCTGAGAAGGAAGCCTGCAAGGGTACGGATGACTGGAAGTACGGCGCAGGGTGTTATAAGAGTGCGCTTCGGGCGTTCAATAGCCTTGCCAGTGACGGTCACTCCGGCTTCAGCATTCAGATGACCAAGAGCATCCTGAACCGTCTGGTCGACGGCCGCTCCCTCACGCCCATTGAGGATACGCCTGATATTTGGTCGGACATTTCGGAGATCTTCTCTAAGGGCAGCAAGACCAAGCGGTATCAGTGTAAGCGACTCTCTTCCCTCTTCAAAGAGGTGGCGGAAGACGGCACTGTAACCCTGAGCGATACCAACCGTGTCTGCGGGGTAAATGTGAACAACCCTGATGTGACGTTTACGAACGGGTTCCTCACCCGGCTGATCGACAAGATCTTCCCGATCACCATGCCGTATCTCCCATCCAGCAAGAAGTTCAAGGTTGTGGTGGACGACTTCCTCGTTGACCCCAAGAACGGCGACTACAACACCATCGGATATCTCTACTTCATCACGCCGGACGGCAAGAAGGTGGAGTTGAACCGCTACTTCAAGGAGGTCGACGGCCAGATGGTCCAGATCGAGAAGGCCGAGTTCGATGAGAGGAAGGCCAAGAGGGTGGAGAAGAAGTGAAAGTCGTCGACAGTGAAAAAGCAATCGCTCTTTTGGAAAAAGCGAAAAAGCTTCTCCCCGGAAATAACGGAATACTTCCTCACAAATACCTTTCCAAAGATGGCATGGATGTAATCATCCAAGGTCTGCGTGAACGAACAGTGGATCTTGATATTTTGGTCGACTTGATCGGTTTGGCTGGTAAAAAGAAAGATTCCGACACCCTTCTGACCGGCTTCGATCATGCTCATGGCGATATTGCCGTTCTCATTATCGGGCGCAAGGAGGCCGATGGTAAAATTCAGATCGTCAATCAGTTTCAAGGCAAAGAGGCCGAGGAGCTGTATGAAAGACTGGTTGAGAAGAAGTAATGGAGTATAAAACTATATTCAAATGTCGGCTTTGTGGCGAGTGCTATGAAGGTGGATGCACGGGCAGTGAAAACATCGCATTCAGTGCTGCGATATCTGTTTGTCTTGGAGTTCCCTCTAAAGACCCTCAGGCACCGTGCATGACCGAGGTTCATAGCTGCAAAGATGGCGGCATCGGTGTGGCCGACTTTCAGGGATTCCGAAAGGTGGAAAAGAAATCTCGATCAAACCGGAAGGGCATTACTCACCTATGCAAAGAATTGCGGCAAATCTATCGGTGATTTGGAGATGCAGCTTGAGTTCTTGCTGAAGGAACTGACCAGCTATGGTCTCTTTAACAAACTCAAAACCGTATCGACCGTACTTGAAGCCTCCAATATCATTTTGCTGGAGTTTGAAAAGCCGGCAAGTATGAACACGGCTGCAACACAGGCCAAGAGGGCCGAGTACGGTCAAAAGTATTTCGATAAGTATGTCCAGAAAGGAAGTGCCGACCATATGGCAAAATTGACCCCGAATACCACCTACACCGTAAACGGTGTGAAAATCAGCGAGAAGATCATTCCGGACGGCACTCGCTGGCAGGACACTACCAAAGCTAAGAAGGCTGGTTTCTCCGCTGGCGCTTTGTACAAGAGCCAGAAGAAATTGAGCGGCACCGGTCATGGGAAGAGTGTAACTATTCACAATACCAATGACCTTCCCAATGTTCACGATGATGGCGAGCAGTATACCAGAGCAACATTCAACCAGAACATGAACAGCAGCCGGGTTCATTTCTTTGTTGATGATACCGGTGGCTGGCAGAACCTGAAGGCGGGAACCGGGATGGTCCCGTCTGATCCCGTTGGAGCTGCTGAGGTTTCATGGCACTCTGGAGATGGCTCTGTGGCTGATGGCGGCAACATGACGAGCCTGAGCATCGAAATCATCATGAATGAGTCTCCGGAGCATGACAAGATCGCCAGGGACAATGGTGCCAGACTGGCCGCATGGCTGCTCTGGAAGAATGGTCTCACAATCGATAAACTCGTTACCCACACCTATTGGGTAAATAAGTCGGCCGGTAAAAAGTTTGCTGATGTGGACGAACAGTGCTGCAATCCGATCTCCGGCAAGAAATGGTGCCCGACATACATCTTCGGCAGCAGCAATAAGACCTCCGCTATGAAGAACTGGAAGGCATTCAAAGCACTTGTTAAGAGCTACCTGGATGCCCTCAATGGCGGAGCAGCTTCCGTAACTACCACAAAGCCAGAAAACACCCCTTCTCAGGCTTCTGCTTTTGTACCGAGACTGACTCGACCTGAAGCAGGAAACAAATATTACATCACAAAGGCCTCTGGTGGCTATTCGTCTGCTGTTAAGGGAAGTCCGACTGATGCCCTCTGCGATGTGCTTGCAAACTGTGTAGGCTATGCCTACGGCAGGTTCAACGAAATCGTTGGTGAAGGCGCCTGTAAGTATTTGAGCCCTGTGAATGCTGAGAATTTCATTCAGTACAAGGGCGAACTGGAAGTCGGAACCGAGCCCCGCTTGGGTGCATGTATGGTCTGGCAGAAAGGATCTACTTTGAAGGGAACCGATGGCGCCGGTCATGTCGCTATCGTTGAGAAGGTCATCAGCGCTACAGAAGTTGTTACTTCTGAAAGCGGATGGAAAGCTTCTAAACCTTTCTGGACTCAAACTCGGAAAAAGGGAACAGGTAATTGGGGCCAGGGGACTGGGTATAAGTTCCTTGGCTTTATTTATAACCCGGCAAAGTGTTGCCAAGGGACTGCCCCCGTTTCCAAACCGACAACAACACCCGCCACAACAATGAAGAAAGCGACAGAGGCTGCTAAGTCTTTGAAGAAATCTTTGGCTGGAACCTATGTCGTAACCGCTGAAAGCGGTCTTCATCTTCGAGCCGGAGCCGGAACCAACAAGGCCAGCATGATCCTCCTCCCCAAAGGGACAAAAGTGCAGAACTATGGCTATTACACTGAAATCAACGGTGTTGCATGGCTCTACATTCAGGTTACCTATCGTGGTGTTAGATACACAGGATTCAGTTCAGGAGCGTATCTGAGCAAAACGTAAAGGAGCAACTCTATGATTACGTTCAGACAAAAGGGCGACTTCTCCAACCTGACCAAATTCTTAGAAAGAGCAAAAGAGGTTGTGCACCTCGGTGATCTCGATAAGTACGGTCGCGCTGGAGTGGCCGCCCTTGCGTCTGCGACGCCTGTTGATTCCGGATTGACGGCGAGTTCGTGGTCTTACGAGATTACAAACAAGAATGGGACGGCGACGATTTCATTCCGCAACTCTAACATTCAAAATGGAGTTCCTATTGCTATCATTCTGCAATATGGACACGCCACAGGGACAGGCGGCTGGGTAGAAGGGCGCGATTACATCAACCCCGCTATCCAGCCTATTTTTGACCAAATTGCAAATGACGCATGGAAGGAGGTTGAACGGTTATGAGCAGGACAATCGACGAGAGAGTCGTAGAAATGCGATTTGACAACAAGCAGTTTGAATCTGGTGTTCAAACGAGTTTGTCAACTTTGGAAAAGCTTAAGAAAGGTTTAGACCTGGACGGAGCTGCTAAAGGCTTTGACCAACTCAGTACGGCTGCTAAAAGATGCGATATGTCCGCAATCGGGCGTTCTGTCGAGACTGTGCAAGCAAAATTCTCGGCATTTGAAGTCGTAGCTATGACTGCTCTCTCCAACATCACCAATTCTGCGGTGAATGCTGGTAAGCGTCTTCTCTCCTCCCTAACTATTGAGCCGGTTTCTACGGGTTTCAATGAGTACGAGCTTAAGATGGGTTCTATCCAGACCATCATGGCGAGTACCGGTGAAAGTCTGGACAAGGTCAACCAGAAGCTGGACGAGCTGAACAGATATTCAGACCGTACTATCTATTCCTTCTCTGACATGACCACGAACATCGGTAAGTTTACTAATGCCGGTGTTAAATTGGACGATGCTGTTGCCGCAATTCAGGGCGTCAGCAATGTGGCTGCTGTATCCGGTGCAAATGCTAACGAAGCATCCCGGGCAATGTATAACTTCGCTCAGGCATTGTCGGCTGGCTACGTTAAGCTGATTGACTGGAAATCCATTGAGAACGCCAATATGGCCACGGTGGAGTTCAAGACGCAACTTTTGGAGTCTGCTGTTGCTGCTGGTACATTAACAAAGACTGCTGATGGCATGTATAAGACTTTGGCGAAGGGGACTGTCATCGACGCGACTCATTTGTTCAACGACAGTCTTCAGGAGCAGTGGATGACCACGGAAGTCTTGACTGAAACTTTGAAGGACTATGCCGACGAGACCACAGAGATTGGTAAGAAAGCCTTCGCGGCAGCCCAAGATGTAAAAACTTGGACTCAGCTTTTGGATACTCTTAAAGAGAGTGCTCAATCTGGCTGGGCCGAGACTTGGCAGTTGGTCGCAGGCGACTACGAAGAAGCAAAAGCTACTCTTCGCACATTCTCCGAATTCTTCAGCAGTATCATCGATGGTTCCGCCGAAGCGAGAAACGCCCTTTTGGAAGGTGCGTTGATGTCGAGTTGGGGGCAGATCAAAAATCGAGTCAATGAAACAGGCATCTCCGTTGATTCGTTTCGAGACACCCTTCGCGAAACTGCTGAGAGTTCTGTTGAAGGACTGGACAAGATAATCGAGGAAGCCGGTTCCTTTGACGCCGCTCTTTCTAAAGGCTGGCTCACTACCGACATCCTCTCTGATACCTTGGATAATCTGGTCAGCAAGGCCGCTGGAACTCAGGTGAGTATCTCTGAGCTTTCGGATGAGCAGTTGCAGAACATCGGATACACCCAAGAGCAAATCGAGGCTCTTCGGGCTCTTTCGGAAGAAGCCAAGTCCTCTGACAGTAATCTCGCTTCCTTGGTAAGCACGCTGGATCGTCAAAGTGGCCGCGAACTTTTATTCGATTCTCTATTGAATGGAGCAAAGGCGGTTCAGGGATTGTTCCAGACCATCAAAGGTGCATGGCAGGATATTTTTCCGCCTGCTACATCTGAACAGCTTTATTCCTTCATCGAAGCACTACATTCCGCATCGGAGAGAATAAGAGATTTCTTTACGCAAGCGGAGGAAGGTGCTGATGGATTTACGGGGGCTATTAACAAGCCATTACAAGATATCGGAAACACTTTTAAGGGCCTCTTTGCGATACTCGATATCGTGAAGCAGGCCTTTAGTGCTTTGTGGCGAGTTATCACCCCCGCTGGTTCCGCAGTTGGTGGACTCCTTACAGGCGTGCTCGGACTGACTGGTTCTTTTGGAGAATGGCTCGCTAAACTTGATGAAAGCATAAAGAAGGGCGATGTCTTCTACAAAGTGCTTAAGTCTATTGTCGATGTCGTAAAAGGCGCCATTACTGTGGTGACCGGGTTCGCTGCTGCGATTGGAGAGAGCTTAGGTTTCCCCGGCCTCGACGGAGCAACAGCTTCTGTTGAAGCATTTCTCGGGACTCTGAAAGAGAAAGTGAGTGCTCCGGGACTGGAGAAATTGCAGGCTATCTTTGATGGCATCTGCACAAGAGCTAAGTGGGTGAAAGACGCCATCGTCGGCATGAAAGACGGTGTCGTTGATTCCATGGGTAAGATTGACGGAGCAGTTTCCGGAAACAAATTTGTTCAGGTCCTGACTGGTATCGGTACTCTTATCCGAGAGGTTGCCAGCGCTATTGCAGGACTACTCGGAAAAGCAATCGACGGTCTTATCAATACACTGAGCAATGCTGACTTCAACGGCATCCTCGATTTTCTGAATGCTTTAGCCGCCGGTGGTATTATAGCCGCGATCCGTAAATTCATAGATCCTGTAGAGGAACTGGAAAACACATTCACCAGTCTTAAGGACTGGGTGAAAGGACTCGGTGGCGGCGTTACCAAGATTTTGGACGGTGTTCGCGGAAGTTTAGAGGCCTGGCAGACCAAGCTGAAGTCCGATGCTTTAGGCAAGATAGCGGCCTCTATCGCTGTGCTCTCTGTGAGTTTGTTGGTACTTTCGTCTATTGACTCCGACAAAGTTACTGGTTCACTTGCCGCCATGGGCACCATGTTCGCAGAGCTTATCGCGTCCATGGCCGTCTTGGATAAGCTGAGCATTGATGGAAAATCTGCCAATAAAACCGCTTCGGCTATGATAAAGATGGGAGCGGCGCTCCTTGTCTTGAGTCTGGCTATGAAGAATATCGCCGAATTGAATCCTGAACAGTTAGCCGAAGGGCTAATCGGTGTTGGCGTATTATTGGCTGAGGTTGATCTATTCCTCAATACAGCTAAGTTTGACAAGAAGGCTTCTAAATCTGCGACAGGTATGATTCTATTCGCCGCAGCAATCAAAATACTCTCTTCTGCTGTAAAGAGCCTTGGAGAGATGGATTGGGACGATATGGCGAAGGGACTTGTCGGTGTCGGGGTTCTTCTGGCTGAAGTCGAAGTCTTTCTGAACAATGCAAAGTTTAACGGAAAGGCTGTTTTGACTGCAACCGGCATCGTTATTCTCTCCTCGGCAATCAAGGTCCTCGCCTCTGCCTGTAAAGATTTCGGCTCTATGTCATGGGGCGAAATCACCAAAGGTCTTACTTCTATTGCTGCGCTCCTGCTGGAGATCACAGCATTTACTAAGCTGACCGGTGACGCGAAGCACGTTATCTCGACAGGCCTCGCCTTGATCGAGATTGCCGCTGCCATGAAGATATTCGCATCTGCTATGTCTGACTTTGGCAGTATGAGCGGTTCGGAGATCGCTAAGGGTCTTGTGGCCATGGGCGGAGCTCTTGCGGAAGTAGCGATTGCCGTAAACCTGATGCCCAAGAATATGGTCAGTGTCGGAAGCGGTCTGGTCATTGTTGGTGCAGCTCTCAAGATCGTGGCCAGTGCTCTTTCCTCGATGGGCAACATGAGCTGGGAGTCCATTGCAAAAGGTCTTGTAGCCATGGGTGGGGCCCTTGCGGAACTGGCTATCGGTCTGAATGTAATGAATGGAACGCTTGCTGGTTCTGCCGCATTGCTTGTGGCTGCTGGAGCTTTGACCGTCCTGACTCCGGTCCTTGTGATTCTTGGCAACATGAGCTGGGAATCTATTGCAAAAGGTCTCATCACGATTGCGGGGGCTTTCACCGTTATGGGCGTCGCCGGAGCCGTTCTTGGCCCATTGGCTCCATCCATCCTCGCCATTTCGGGAGCATTGGCCTTGCTCGGAGTTGGTTCTGTTGCTATCGGAGCTGGTCTTACACTGATTGGCACGGGACTGACTTCTATTGCAGTAGGCTTAACGTCATTGGCAGCCGCGTTCGCCTCAAGTGGAACTCTCATTGTTGGCGGGCTTTCTGCTATTGTTCTCGGATTTGCGGGGCTCATCCCGGCTATTGCCGAGAAAATCGGTGAGGCCATCGTAGCATTCTGCGGTGCTATTTCAAGCGGAGCTCCGGCCATCGGTGAGGCTGTGAAGGCCATTGTTTTGACTTTGGTCGACGTTCTGGTTCAGTGCGTTCCCGCTATTGCCGACGGCGCGCTTCAGTTAGTGACCGGCGTATTGGCGTCTTTGGTCGCTTACACTCCTCAGATCGTAGATTCTGTGATGCAGTTCCTGATCGAGGTACTCGAAGGGATCGCTCGTAATATTCCCCAACTCGTTCAGGCCGCAATGGATGTTGTCGGCGCATTCTTCGCCGGCGTTCTGAGTGCTTTGAGCAATATTGACAGCAGTTCCCTTATTCAGGGGATCGCGGCTGTTGGTTTGCTTACGGCTTTAGTTGCAGCGCTCGGCGCTGTCTCGGGGCTTATTCCGGCAGCTATGGCCGGCGTTCTCGGCATGGGTGTTGTAATAACGGAACTGTCGGTTGTTCTGGCTGCTATTGGAGCTTTGGCACAGATCCCTGGCCTTGAGTGGCTTATCAGCGAAGGCGGTCAGTTCCTCCAAACTGTTGGAAATGCTATCGGCAGATTCGTTGGGGGGATTGTCGGCGGTTTCATGAGCGGTGTCTCCAGTTCGTTCCCTCAAATCGGGGCGGATCTGTCCTCGTTCATGACAAATGTTAAGCCCTTCATCGACGGAGCCGGTAGCATCAGCCCGGATATGCTTACTGGAGTCAAGGCACTTACCGAAGCAATCATTCTCATTACTGCCGCCGATTTGCTGGAGGGTTTGACCTCTTGGCTCACTGGCGGTTCTTCTTTGTCTGACTTTGCAGAACAGCTTGTGCCGTTTGGCGAAGCCATGATGAAGTTCTCCAACACTATTTCCGGTTTGGATGGAGATTTGGTCAGTACAGCCGCTATTGCCGGAAAGACATTGGCTGAAATGGCCGCAACTCTGCCCAATAGCGGAGGAGTGGTCGGATTCTTTGCTGGTGAGAACGACATGGAAGAGTTCGGGAATCAGCTCTCCGGCTTTGGCAAGTCCATGATGGACTTTGCTGACAGCATCAAGGGACTGGATTCCGACGCTGTTCAAAATGCCGCGATTGCCGGTAAAGCGATGGCCGAAATGGCTGCTACTTTGCCCAATACCGGTGGCGCAGTTTCCTTTTTCACTGGAAACAACGATATGGATACCTTTGGAGATCAGCTTGTTCCGTTTGGCAAGGCGATTAAAGAATACTCTGACGCTGTAGCTGGTCTTGATGCTGATGCTGTTGTGAATTCTGCGATAGCGGGTAAGTCTCTCGTAGAGCTCGCGAACACCATTCCGAATACCGGTGGGGCTGTTGCATTTTTCACTGGTGATAACGACCTTGCGACCTTTGGTGAGCAGATTGTTGTCTTTGGCAAAGCCATGAAAGAGTATTCTCAGACCGTCTCTGGTCTGGATGCCGAGGCCGTAACCAATTCTGCTACAGCAGGAGCAATTCTCGTGGAACTTGCAAACACCGTTCCAAATACGGGAGGGCTTGTTAGTTTCTTCGCAGGAGACAACGACCTTGAAACCTTTGGTGAGCAAATCGTTCCATTTGGAGAGGCGATGAAAGCTTACTCCGATTCTATTACCGGTATCGACGCAGAGGCAGTTGCCGCTTCCACCACCGCGGCCCAAGCACTTGCCCAACTCCAGTCTACCCTTCCCAATATGGGAGGGTTGGTCGACTTCTTCACCGGAAGCAATGATCTTTCTACATTTGCAGAAGGAATTATCCCATTCGGTGAGGCAATGAAGTCTTATGGTCAGTCAGTGTCCGGTATCGATGCCGAAGCTATCAATGCATCTGCTGTGGCAGCTCAGGCACTTTCTCAACTCCAAGCGACTCTTCCTAATGTTGGTGGGGTTATGGAGTTCTTTACCGGTGGTAACGATCTTGGCAAATTCTCCGAGGGGTTGGTTCCTTTCGGAGTAGCTATGAAGTCATACGGTGATTTCGTATCTGGGATCAATGCAGAGGCTATCACCGCCTCGGCCACTGCCGCCAAATCTCTGGCTGAGCTCCAGTCTGTTCTCCCGAATGTGGGAGGCGTTATGGAGTTCTTCACTGGCGGAAACGATCTCGGCACTTTCGCTGCCGGTATCATTCCCTTCGGCGCAGCTATGAAATCCTATGGGGAGGCTGTCGCTGACATCAACGCAGAAGCAATTACCGCTTCCGCAATCGCAGCACAATCCCTTGCTCAGCTGCAAACTACACTTCCGGCAGTTGGCGGAGTGATGGAGTTCTTCACAGGAGGCAATGATCTTGCCACGTTTGCCGCTACTATCGTTCCGTTTGGGGCGGCTATGAAATCTTATGGAGAAGCTGTCGCAGAAATCAACACGGAATCTATCACTGCATCTGCAATCGCTGCACAGTCTCTCGCACAACTTCAGACTACACTTCCGCAAATCGGGGGTGTCATGGAGTTCTTTACAGGGAGTTATGACCTTGCAGCCTTTGGCGCATCCCTCATTCCCTTTGGCCAAGCCATGAACTCTTATGGGGCGGCTGTTGCTGGTATTGATGCTGGAGCTGTGATGAATTCGGCAACTGCTGGACAGGCTCTTGTGGAATTGGCCAACACCCTTCCCAAATGTGGAGGGCTGGCAGAGGTATTTACTGGAAGTAACAGTTTGGCTGCCTTTGGTAACGAAATTGTCCAGTTCGGTAAAGACCTCTCTGCTTACGCAAACGCCATCAAGGACGTAAAACCCGAGATCGTCACCGCATCTGCTAATGCTGCGCAGGCCTTGTCTAATCTTGCTACTGGGCTTCCTGATAGCAGCCTCTTTGACAAGTGGTTCGGCGGTGACCAAACCCTTGCTTCTTTCGGCAAAGATATTGCTTCGTTTGGAGCCGACATGAGTAATTACTACGCTAAGGTGGCCAGTATTGATCTGACAAAGCTGGCCGGGGTTATTACCCAAGTGTGGTCTCTTGTGGATCTGGCCAAGGGAGTTAAGGGACTTGATGCGAGCGGGTTCACCTCATTCGGAAACGCATTGAAGGCTATGGCGAATACCGGAATTTCTGAGTTTACCTCAGCGTTCTCTAATTCGACTACAGAAGTCAACAAAGCGGTTCAGGGTATGCTGAACTCTGTGAGCGCCTCTATCTCAAATGGTAAAACCCTCACAACGCCGGGTATGGAGTCTGTGATGAAATCGTTGGCCGACGTCGTAACGAAGAAGGCCACCGAAATCAACAATTCCGTGACGACATTGATGAAGGGGGTTGCCACCACCATCCGAAACAGTGGACCGTCTGTCAAGAGTGCGACGCAAGCAGCTTTTGCTGGAGCAGTTAGCACCCTTAATAGTCTGAAACCTCAGTTCGAGACAGCCGGTAAGAATGCTGGTCAAGGCTTTGTCAATGGCATCAGTTCCAAGTTGAGCAGCGCTACTGCTGCTGGTAAAAGTTTGGGCCTGGCAGCCCTGAATGCTGCAAAGAAGGCATTGGACAGTCATTCGCCTTCTCGTGAGTTCATCCATCTGGGTGAAAACATGGGTGAAGGTCTGGCCATTGGTGCCAAGAACAGCATTGTCCCTGCTTCTCAGGCTACCTCCAAGATGATCGACGAAGTCCTTAAGGTTAGTTCCAAAGGAATCAAGGCATTCCAGGAGTGGGCCGAGGAAAAGAAGTATTATGGCGAGCTTAGTCTGAAGGACGAACTGGCTGGCTATGAGAATCTACAGAAGCAGTACAAGGCTGGAAGCGAAGAGCGCATCAAGATTGACCGTGAGGTCTACAGAATTCAAAATGAGCTTGTCGCGGCCACCTATCAGGCATCTATCGACTGGATCGAGGAGGAGAAGTATTACAACCGGCTCAGCACGCAGGAAGAACTCGAAGCGTATGAGCGGATGCAACAGCGTTATCTGGAAGGCAGTGAGGAACGTAAAAAGATTGACCGTGAGGTCTACACTCTTCGTAAACAGCTTATGGATGAGTCCTATCAACACTCCATGGACTGGATCGAGGAGGAGAAGTATTACAACCGCATGAGCCTTTCCGACGAACTCGCTGCCTATAAGCGGGTACAGAGTCGGTATGCAAAGGGCACCGATGAGCGCAAGAAGATGGATCGTGAGGTATATCGTCTTGAACAGGAGATCTATGAAGCTCAGAAGCAGTACATTTCCGATGTTCAGAGTGTCCAGGCCGAGGCAAATCAGAAACGCTTGGATCTCGAAGAGGAATATGCCAACAAGGTCAAGTCTGTCAATGAGAAGCTGGCATCCGACATTCAATCGTTGAATGACAAGTATCAAAGTTCTCTGGAATCTCGCACTAATAGCCTTTACCAGTCCTATGGCCTCTTTGATGAGGTTAAGGAACGGGAAGAGGTCAGTGGCGAAACGCTGATGAAAAACCTGACCGATCAGGTTCAGGAGTTTGGCGAGTGGCAGGATATTTTGGGCAGTCTTTCGGTGAGAGGTTTGAGTTCTGAGTTAGTCGGCGAACTTCAGGAGATGGGGCCGTCTGCAATCGCGCAGATTAAAGCCCTTAACTCCATGAGCGATTCCGAGTTGGAGAAGTATGCTGCGCTCTGGTCCATCAAACATGCTCAGGCTCGTGAACAGGCCGTCGGTGAGTTAGAAGGTCTCCGAATTGAGACTCAGAACAGCATTGCCCAACTTCGAGTTGATGCTGAGCGAGAGCTGGACGATTATCGTGCTACCTGGCAGACCAAGATGAACCAAGTTACGATTGATGCCAATCGGGAACTGGAAGAGCTTCGTCAAGCCTTTGGCGAAAAGGTCGGTCTTATCAAGAAGGATACTGAAAAGGAAACGCAGGAGATGGTTGATACCGCTCAAGCGATCCTTAAGGAAGCCGGATGGGATGAGACCGGAAAGCAAATTGTGACTGGTATCAAAGCTGGTGTCGAAGAGGAAAAGCCCAATTTCTTGGATGCTTTGACTCAGATGGCATTAGAGGGCGTCCAGGCTGTGAAAGATACGCTCGACATTAACTCGCCCTCCAGGGTGTTCCAGGAGCTGGGCAACTATACAGGGCTTGGCTTTGTGAAAGGTCTAACCGATTATGCTAACAAGTCCTACGATGCTGCCGCTAATGTGGCGGGATACGCTACTGACGGCCTTTCCAATGCGATCTCTAAGGTTTCTGATTTGGTCAACGGTGAGTTCGATATGCAGCCGACTATCCGGCCAGTTCTGGACTTTACCGATGTGGCCAGAGGAGCAGGCGAACTCAATAGTCTGCTTGGGTACACAAGAACACTTGCGCTTGCTGGGCAAACCAGTCTGGCATTTAACTCTACTTTGGACAAGGATGGAATGACAGTCACCGTTGATAACGATGGCGTTGTTCAGGAACTTCGTTCTTTGAGGAGTGAGATGGCAGAAATGACAGCTCGTATGGAGAGGATGCAGGTTGTCTTGGATACCGGTACTTTAGTTGGTCAAATGGCCGATCCGTTGGACGCCGCTCTTGGACAAAAACAAACCTTTAGGGGAAGGGGGATTTAGTATGTATCATTCTATCACATTCGGCGAGAAGAACACATGGGATGACTGGCATCTGGTCCCCACTTCCCTGCCTGTTTTTAACCCTCCAGCACAAAAGGTAAAAACCATCGACATCCCCGGTGGGGACGGCGTCATTGATTTGTCGCAAGCCCTCACCGGGTATCCGGTTTTCCAAAACAGAACTGGCTCCTTTGAGTTTATTGTGCCAAATGGATTTGAACCTTGGGAGTCCGGAAGAATCGAGCAGGCACCGTGGCATTCTGTTTACTCAGAGATCATGGATTATCTTCATGGCCAGTCTCTGAGAGCTATCTTAGAGGATGATCCTGAGTATTTCTATGAAGGACGTTTTACCGTGAACAGTTGGAAGAGCCCTAAAGACTGGTCTCGTATCACTATTGATTACAGTGTCGGCCCATATAAGTGGTCGGTATTGTCGTCTATTGACGATTGGCTTTGGGACCCGTTTAACTTTCAAAATGGAGTTATTCGAGCGGCGATTTTCAAGAACATCTCAGTGACCACCTCGACAATAGCCCGGCGTCTTGACGCAAAACTTTTTGGGCGGGCTCCTGTCTGCCCTAAATTTCTCGTTTCCACAACAGCTCGCCGGGGTATGCATGTCCGTTTCGTAAACCCGCAGTTGGGAATTGATGAAACCAAGCTGCTCCCAGAAGGAACCGTTCAGATTCCAGAGTTTGTATTCTTTGGAGACCAGGGAGCTACTATTTACTTTTGGTGCGATTCTGGTTCTGGAACCGTATCCGTTGACTTCAGGCAAGGGAGGTTGTAACCAATGTATTCGATTTACGCAGACGGCGCTTGCATCTATAGCGATGTGTTTGCGCTCGAAAGCATGAAGGTTCTGAACCCGAAGCTGGTGTTGGAAGACAACGGTGCTGGTTCTCTGTCAATGAAGCTTCCTCCGATGAACGTTGGTTACGCATCTATTATCCGTATGATTACGGATATTTCTGTCCAGAAGGACGGAGAAGAGATTTGGGCCGGACGTGTCTTATCAGAGAACAAGGATTTCTGGAATAATCGGGATCTTTACTGCGAGGGAGAAATGGCGTTCTTCAACGACAGCTCCCAGCCTCCGGCGGAGTATAATGGCCTCTCAGTTCGTGCATATTTGGAGCGTTTGATTGCTGTCCATAACTCCAAGGTGACCCCGAATCGGCGGTTCACTCTTGGTGCTGTGACAGTGGTTGATAAAAACTTTCCGACCTATTACACGAACTATGAGAAAACCATGGCAATTCTCAATGCCTTGGTCGAGCAGTACGGCGGTCATCTCAGAGTGCGCAAAGTGAATGGGGTACGATATCTGGATTACTTGGCAGAGTATCCTGACACATGTAGTCAGGTGATTCAGTTTGGGTCAAACCTCATTGACTTTACTCGCAAATGGGATTCGACTGAGTTTGCAACTGTTATCATTCCCCTCGGAAACCGGCTTGAAGACAGCCCCATTGAAGCTCTGGATGCCTATTTGACTGTTGAAAGCGTGAACCAAGGCAGTATGTATGTTCAGTCTAATGAGGCTGTGGCCGCATATGGCTGGATTGAAAAAACTGTCACATGGGACGAAGTCAGTGATCCGGCGGTTCTGTTAGAGAAAGCGAAGACCTATTTGACCGATCTCCAGTTTGACAACTTGGAGTTAGAGCTGAGCGCGTTGGATCTGCACTATCTGGATGTCAACACGGAAGCGGTAAAGCTTCTGGATGAGATTCGGGTAATTTCCAGACCCCACGGGTTAGATCGGATGTTTCCGGTTAAAAAGCTGGAAATCCCGTTGGATAATCCGGAGCAGACTCAATTCACGCTTGGTGATAGCGTCAAAACAAGTCTTACCAGTGTGAACAATCAAACCAGCGCTGCTATCTTGCAGAAGATCGAGGGGCTACCGAAAGCTCATTCCCTTCTCAAAGAAGCCAAGGAAAACGCGACCCAGATCATGAATATGGCCACAACTGGTTACATCACCATCACCAAAGACCAGTACGGCTCGGAGACACTTTATATCTCGAATGTTCGGGATTACAAGAAAGCCGATAAGCTGTGGAAGTGGAACATGAACGGTCTTGGCTACTCCAATGATGGCGGTAAGACTTTCGGGTTGGCTATTACAATGGACGGCTCCATCGTGGCTGACTACATTACCACAGGCGTGCTCAATGCAGATGTAATCAGGGCCGGGGTTCTCAAAGACTACGGTGGAAACTTCAGCCTTGACTTTGAGACTGGCAAACTGACCATGAAAAAGGGTTCCATCAACATCGGCAACGGAAATTTCACAGTCGACGAAAATGGTAACCTGTTTGCTCGCCGAGGGACTTTTGCAGGTACACTCTCTGGAGCAACGGGAACTTTTGGCGGTCAGCTTGTCGCGGCAAGCGGAGACTTTAAGGGTGTCGTTCAGGCGTCTGATTTTCTTGATCGCTATGGCCGGAGCATGATGAGCGGGGATAAGTTTTCTTCAGATTATCTCGATCTTTACGGCATTACCATCCGAAACAGGAACACCGGAGAAATCACTTTCGCAGTAAGTTCGACCGGAGTCATCACTATCAACGGAAACATCACCATGGGAGCCGGAAGCACCATCAACTGGGCTGCTGTCAGCAATCAAAATCTGAATTACAATCCCGCTTATTCCCTTGCTCAAACAGCCAATAGTCAGGCGAACAGAGCACTTTCAGATGCTGCCGATGCCTATGATGCTGCCGATGCCGCGTATGCCAGAGCAAATCAGGCGTATCGTTTGGCAGATTCTATCGAAATGCCCAGCTACATCCGTTCTACTTACATTGACTCGACAACAATTCGGTCGCCGGTCATCGAGGGCGGAGAGTTCTATGGTGGCGAATTCAATGTTATTGCTGGAGGTAATTCCGGGAGCTTTAATCTCTATGGCCCGTATGGAAGCAGTCGTTACCACATGTTTTCCATCAGCTATTATGATGCCGGTGTATGGGGGCCATATGTCTATGTTTCCAGCCCTTGTGGCGGAACTATTTGTTTTGACGGTAATGTCGAATTTACTGGTAATGTTGAATTCGCAAGTGCGCGTGTTCATGGCCTCAGTTCTGAATAGGAGGATGAAGTGTGAAGAAAAAACTGAAAAATGCTCAGATGGTTGCAATGTTGAACCAGCTCCAGCCTATTCTGTCCCATCGGGATAAAATTGGGTACATCGCCGCCCGAAACTATCGCATTCTCTCTGAATGTCTTACAGAGTATGAGGCGTTTCGCAATAGTCTTATTGAGAAATATGGAGAGGAAACAAAAGACGATAGAGGTCGTCCTATTATTGGCGTAAAAGTCGATTCCCCCAACTTCAAGCTCTTTTGTGATGAGTTGGCTCCGTTCAATGAGATGGAGCATGAGGTTGAGATCATGACGGCCAGATACGAGGAAACCATCGGCTGTCTTAGTGGCGAGGAAGTTCTGAGCATTGATTGGATGCTGGAAGATTAGAGGTGATTTTCATTGGCTAATATCAGCACCTATCTGCAAAAGATCATGACTGCTGTCTATGGCGAAGAGGTTCGCGGCTCCATCCATGATGCTCTGGCGGCTATGAATACAGAGTCGTCTAATGCCATGGAGTTTGCTGCCACTGCCAAGGACTCTGCAAAGGCCTCCGCAGACACGGCCAAGGGTCACGCTGACACCGCAACAAAAAAGGCCGGAGAGGCGCTGAGTTCCGCTGACCGGGCCAAGGCTTCCGAGACCAGTGCCAAGGCGTCGGAGTTGAATGCTATCAGTAAGGCCACTGAGGCTACCACTGCCGCAGTAGAGGCAAAAGCTTCTGAAACGGCGGCCGTCAATTCTGAGGCTGTCGCCACTCAAAAAGCCAATGAGGCTGCTGCGTCTCAGACTGCTGCCGCTCAGAGTGAGGCAGAGGCAAAAGCTGCTGAGGAACGGACTAAGACAATCCGCTCAGATGTGGAGGCATTGGGCGCTCAAGCTACGGCGGATAAGAATGCCGCAGAAGCTGCCAAAGATGACGCAGAGGCCGCGAGGGATAATGCTCTCGTCAGTCAAAATGCGGCGAAGCTTTCGGAAAATGCTGCTTTGGTGGCAAAGACTGCCGCAGAATTTGCTAAGGATGATGCTGAAGCGGCAAAATTGGCTGCTCAGGCGGCTAAGACGGCCGCCGAAACAGCAAAGGCTGATGCGGAGGATGCCAGAGACAAGGCAAAAGTATCTGAAACAGAAGCCGCTGCAAGCGCTCTCTCTGCTCAGCAGTACAGCGGTAAGCCGCCCAAGCCGCAGGATAGAACCTGGTGGATTTGGGATGCTGCTCAGCAGAAGTACATCGACAGCGGAATCGGCTGCGATTTGGTAGGCCCTACGGGTAATGGAATCAAGGATATTCAGCTTACCAAGGGCGACCATACGCCTGGCACCACCGATATTTACACCGTGACCACAACGGACGGGGCGACCTATAACATCTCCGTATACAACGGACGAAATGGAACCGGCGCAGGCGATGTGCTCGGTATCTGGTTTGATTTGGTTCTCCCCGCCTCTGGATGGCTTAACGGAGAAATCACAATCGCAGACAGCCGTCTGATGGCCCTGTCAACCCACAAATATTTCGTCAGCGCAGACGAAGCCAGCCGTGAGGAATATCTGGAATGCGGAGTGCAACCCAGAGACATCACCACGACTGGCTTTATTACGTTCAAGAACGATACCGATCCGTCGGAGGACATCACGGTGAATGTGATTCGCTTTGAGCTGTCCGCCAATGGAACACCCTGATGAAGGAGGTGCGAGACTTGAAAATTAACGTCATGGATACCTGGGCGGTTATGGTTGAGGATGACACGCTCCGGCAGAACTCCAAAAAGACCTACAATGTGGAGTTCAACTTTGACAAGTGCTGGGACGGATATTCCAAGACAGTCATCTTTGAGGCCGGCCCTGCCAGTGTCATTGTCGCTTTGACCGAGGACCGCTGTACCATCCCCGCCGAATGTCTGAAGCATGGAAGCGTAAAGCTCCAAATCGGCATTTACGGTGTGAATGGAGAGGAGCGTAAGGGCACCATCTGGTGTTTGGCCAGCATGATTATCCCGGATGCTACCATGAACATGGGCGGTTCTTCTCCATCTCCCGATGATATTTACTCTGAAATCATGGCTGCTATCGGAGATCTTGCAGCAGCCGGTTTTGAGGGTAAGACACTGGCTGAGGTTTTCAAAGAAATCAAAGACAGCGCTTGCGAAACTGCAACCGACGAAGAAGTTGGCTCCATGCTGAACGGAGCTTTTGGATCGTCTGGGAGCCCGTCTGATCCCGAAGAGGGTCCGGACAACACCGCCACCGATGAAGAGGTGGAGAACATTCTCAATGATGTTTTCGGCAAACAGCCGTAAACAAATATTTTTAAGGGGGACATAAATATGTCTAAGCACACCACTCTTGACCAGCTGAAGATGCTGGCGCAGCGCACAAACACTGAGATTAAGGCCGTTGACGGCAAGCTGACTACCCTGTCCAATCGGGTGGACGACCTGGTGACCGCCGGCGGCGAGCCCAACGTCATCATCGGTATTCAGAACAACGGCACCGATCTGGACATCGCCAGCAAGAAGGTGGACATTGGTCCTTCCATCGCTGCTGCTGTGGCCGCTGCCGACCATCTGAAGCGGAAGATCGTCACCGGTGTGGATGCCATCGACCTGGCCGCCGATGATGCCGACCAGTACCTCTACATGGTGCCCAAGACCGGCTCCGATGCCGACGACGTGTACGACGAGTACATGGTGCTGAACGGCACTGTGGAGCATGTGGGCAACACCAAGGTGGATCTGAGCGGCTACGTTCAGAAGGAGACCGGCAAGGGCCTGTCGGCCAATGATTACACCGACGATGAGAAGGCCAAGCTGGCCGGTATCGAGATGGCCACCGACGCTGAGGTCACCACTATGCTGGACGAGGTCTTCGGCACCACTGAGCCTGATGTCAGCGAGCCCTGACCAATCTGAGAGGGGGATGGGGATGTTTCTCCGTCCCCCTTTCCCATTTGAAAGGAAGATAACGCATGGCAGAGAAGAAAATTAGCACTGTTGAGCAGCTTAAATTGCTGGCTCTCAGAGCAAAGGCCGATTCTGCCGCCCGTATCGCCGCCCTGGCGGCACTGGTTGCCGATGGTTATGGGCATCTCATCACGGTCACTCTGCCGGCTGCTAATTGGAGCGGCAGAGCACAGAAGATCGAACATGAGTCCCTCTTGGCGAACAGCGGCTACTGCTACTTTGTCTGCGGCGACGCCGACTGCTACATGGATTGCAGCGATACCGGCATCAAAGCGGACAATGTCGTAAAGGATGGCGAGATCATGTTCCGGTGCGAAGTCACGCCTGACATTGATCTCACTGTGAATATTCTTCGACTGGAGGTCGAGACAGAATGAGTGACAACCCCAATGTCGGAAAGGTTTTTAACCTGACCGGCGGTGGTGGCGGAAGTGGCTCCCTCAAGCTGGAGAGCCTGGCCATTACCAAACCCCCTATCAAGACAACCTACAAATCCGGAGAGAGCTTCGATCCCACTGGCATGGTGGTTACCGCCAGCTATGGCTACGGCATTACTTCGGATGTGACCGGATACACCGTGTCCCCCTCCGTCCTGACCGACGGCACGACTGAGGTCACCATCACCTATACGGAGGGCCGGGCCACCAAGACGGCGAGCACTCCTGTGACTGTGGAAAAGGTTCTGGTGGGCATCGAAGTTACCACCAATCCGACCAAGATGGCCTACGACTATCTGGAAAGCTTTGAACCCAATGGCATGGCCATCACCGCTACGTTCTCGGACGGCTCCACCTCCGGCGTCACGGGGTACACCTACCCCAGCACCGCGTTCTCCACCCTTGGTTCGCAGGCTGTCGAGTTGTCTTACACCTACGAAGGTGTGACCAAGTCCACCAGCCTGAACGTGACAGTCAACGCCATCGAGGTGGCAGTACCCACTCAGACGAACGTGCCGAGCTATGATGGGGGGAGCAAGTCTCCTACCTGGACTGGGTACGATTCCGTCAAAATGGCGCTGAGCGGGACGACAGATGGGGTCAACGCCGGAACTTACACTGCCAAGTTTACGCTGGTCTACGGATATTTGTTCCCCAACGGCACCAGCGAAGCCACGGCGGACTGGGTCATCGACCGGGCTACCATTGCCGCTCTGCCCACCCAGAGTAACGTACTGGCCGCTGATGGCACCCCCAAGGCCCCCACTTGGGACGGGTATGTCGTAGGCCAGCTCACTATCGGCGGCGACCGGTTCGGCACCAACGCCGGAGACTACACTGCCGAGTTCACTCCGACTGACAACTACAAATGGTGGGACGGCAGCACCGGCATGAAGACTGTTACCTGGACGATCACCAGCGTCATTGTCCCTATCCCGACGCAGAAAGGTTCCCTCACCTATACCGGGGCTGCTCAGACGCCTCAGTGGGACAACTTTGATACGGAGAACTGCACCGTATCTGTTACACCCGCTACGGATGCCGGCGAGCACTCTGCCACATTCTCTTTGCTGCAAGGAATGTGGTCGGACGGCACTACGGCCAACAAGACCATCAAGTGGGTCATCGGTCGGGCTACCATCGCCGCCGTCCCCGCTCAGAGCGGTATGCCCAAGTATGACGGCAACCCCAAGACCCCGACCTGGGACACCAACTACGACACCGCAAAGATGACGCTGAGTGTGGAAGCCCAGATCAACGCTGGGAATGCCTACACCGCCTCGTTCACGCCTACCGCCAACTGGCAGTGGCCGGATGGAGACACTGGGCCCAAGACAGCAACCTGGGGGATTGCCAAGGGTGATAATACCATGAGCATCAGCCCCACGTCTCTGACACTGAACAGCAGCGCCAAGAGCGGAAAGTTCACTGTTACCAGGAAGGGCAGCGGCGTCATTTCCGCTACGTCCAGCAACACTGGTGTGGCGACGGTTGGCACCATCAACCAGACCACCGGAGAGGTGACGATCAACAGTGTGAACGATACCACCGGCACCGCCACCATTACGTTCAAGGTGGCCGAGGACAGCAACTATCTGGCCCCCGCCAATAAGACGGGGACTGTAAATGCCCAGTTCGTTACCATCTACGGCGTGGAGTGGGACTGGACAAGCAGCGGCCCGACCAAGGGCACCCGCACCGACGCTGCCGCCAGCTTTGCCGATCCCAACCCGGCCGTGAACAACGGCAACGGCTCCTCTCCTTTTGATAACCTGATGCCCTGGGCTGGGATGGTCAAGGAGACCCGTGCCGGCGGCGTTGAGGTCAAGGAACCCAAGTATTGGTTCAAGTGGACCAAGACGGGGAAGAAGCTGAAGCTCCAGATTGCGGATGGTCCTGTGACAGGATTCCATGTGGACCCGGTGAACATGGACCGGGGCGACGGCCTTGGCGAGCTGGACTTCTCCTACATTGGCCGCTATCACTGCGCCTCCGGCACCTACAAGTCGGAGACCAACAAGGCCCAGCAGGTAAGTATTACCAGGAGTGCGGCCCGTACCAGTATTCACAATGTGGGCTCCAACTTCTGGCAGATCGACTTCGCTCAGATGTGGTATGTTGGTATGCTCTTTTTAGTGGAGTTCGCGGACTGGGACGGTCAGAAGCGGATCGGCCGGGGCTGTTCCGCCAGCGGTTCCAAGGAGAACAACGGCAAGACGGATGCTATGCAGTACCACACCGGCACCACGGCGGCCAACAGGGATACTTACGGGTATACCCAGTACCGCAATATCGAGGGCTGGTGGGATAACGTCTATGACTGGATGGACGGCTGCTATTACAACAGCAACGGCCTGAACGTCATCAAGAATCCCAATCAGTTCAGCGATTCGGCCAATGGTACTCTGGTAGGTCTGCCGACAGGCGGCTATCCGTCTGACCTCGCAGTTCCGACGCAAAGTGGTCTGGAATGGGCACTGTATCCGTGTGCATCGTCTGGCAGCGACAGTATGTATGTCCCGGATAACTGGGATTTCAACGGTGGTTTCCCGTGCCTGTACCGCGGCGGTGATTGCAACCAGAGCCTGTATCGCGGGCCGTTCTGCGTCAGCTACGGCAGTGCGTCGAGCGCCAGCGGCAACATCGGCTGTCGCCTCCAGGAACGCCCGCCGAAGGCGGCGTGACTAACTCCCCTGTGGAGGTAGGGGTGCAGGGGTGAGGGGACCGCAGTCCCTTCCCCCGCATTCCCGTTTACGAAAATTCAAAATAATCGCTTTCTCTCTGTGAGTGAAGCGTGGGGGTCGACCGTGCAGCAGACGATGTCCCGGATAACTGGAATTTCAACGGTAGTAACCCGTGCCTGCACCACGGCGGTAATTACAACCAGAACCTGAATCACGGGCCGTTCTACGTCAACTACAACAGTGCGTCGAACACCAACGACAACATCGGCTGTCGCATCCTTGATAAGCCATAGGCTAACCCTCCATTTGGTAGTAAGGGGTCCTCTCCCTTTCTATATCGCATGGTTGACCGCCCAGCTCTTGCTGAAGATGAGCCGACAGGACACAGCTTAGTACACTTCGGGCCGGGTCTCGCCTCGGAACTACCCGCGGCGCTGGAACAGTTGTGAGGCTACAAGGAGGAAAATGTAACCCTGATGAAACGAGTTAGAGTTTACCAACAAATCCGCTCCAAGGATAATTTGCGCCTTGCGATCCAAGAAGTCTGTGCGAGTCACCGGAGAAATGGAGACCACAGCCTGAACAAGAAAGTTCTGGAGATCGAGGCGCATCTGGATGACTATGTGGAGAAGCTGGACCAGTTCATCCAAGACCTGGTGAGTGGAGACGCACATATGAACAAACCTATAAAGAGACGGCGCTGGGACCGAAATGCCGATGGCGGGCGAGGGAAATGGCGAGACATTAACGAACCTCTGTTATGGCCGGACCAGTGCGTCCACCACGCGGCCTTGCAGGTCATGATCCCACACATCATGCGAGGAATGGACCGTTACTGCATCGCAAGTGTTCCTGGCCGAGGTAATTCCTACGGTGTGAAAACCATCAAGAAATGGATGAAGAATGATCCGCATGGCACCAAATACTCGCTGGAATGCGATATTTACCACTGCTTCGAGGAGCTCGATCCGGTCTATGTCATCAACGCACTGAAGCGGCTGTTCAAGGATCAGGAAACCCTCTGGTTGTGCGACGCCATGATGGAATACGGCGTGCTGATCGGTGCATTCTTCTCCGCCTGGTTCCTGCATCTGACCCTTCAGCCGCTGGATCTGATGATCCACGACAAGAAGTATGGCGTGATCCATTATCTGCGGCAGATGGACAACTTCACCATCTTCGGCTCCAACAAGCGAAAGTTGAGGAAGCTGCTGGCAGATATGAACACATGGCTTGCGGCGGTCGGGCTGAAGCTGAAGGGAACATGGCAGATCTTCCGGGTGGGCTTTACGCCGCTGGTGGCCAAGGCGCATGAGATGCTGCCGGAGAAAAAGCAGCGTCATCGCCGGCCGAGGATGCCGTCGGCATTAGGCTACCGGTTTGGTCACGGTTACACAATTCTGCGAAAACACAATCTGTTCCGGCTGAAGCAGGGCCTACACACCTATGCTGAACATCAAAGCAAAAGAAGCCCCCATCCAAATCGACGAGCCCGATCCCGAAATGGAAAATGTTTACCAAGAGGAATCAACTGGGGGTATGGTTGAAGAACCAGCCCCCATTTCTTCTGAACCAAGCAAAAAGAAAGCGACTACCATGAAGGTGATCGTTTGGGTCTGCCTGCTCAACGGCCTTGCCTGGGTGTGGTGCAGCTACATCCTGGCGTGGATGGGCAGAGAGCAGATCGCAGAAAGCCTTTCTCAGGTGGCGCTCACTGAGATCATCGGCGTCGTTCTGGTGTATGCCATCAAGGCCGCCGTGGAAAATCTCAGCAAGAATAATTCATGGCCGGACAAGCAACCTCCAAGTTCTGACGAAGGTGGTGTTGGCTAAATGGACGAAGTAATTTTGGTCCATCATGGCATCAAAGGTCAGCGATGGGGTGTTCGCCGTTACCAGAATCCCGATGGCACATATACCGCTGCTGGTCTTGCTCGTCTTGGACGCCAAAATCTTCAGAAAGCCCGAACTGCAAACCTTGATAAATGGGGATCGGATGAGAAGCATAACATCGTGTATATCGCCGGATATTCTGGAAGCGGAAAATCTACAACCGCTTTGAGTTTGTCGAGGCCCGGGGATAAAGTAATTCACTTGGATGCTTATTCCGAACCAAGCAGTGGAGGTACGGCCACAATCCGCAATAAAGATTTCGATTCCTATTTGGACAAGCATGTTCCGAATTGGAGAAAGATGACTGATGCGACAAAGACCGGTGAAAACGGAACAATGAAACGTCACTCTAAAGAATATTGGGATACGGTTGATTCGTTTCGTGAAGCGCTTGAATCTTATGGAAAGGTTCAATTCGCAAATGGCCATCGAGTTGTAGCAGAAGGCGTGCAAATTGCAGATGATTGGTTGACTGGCGACAAGAAATATTACTCAGACAAGCCAATGATAATCTTGGGTACAAATCCTGTTACGTCAATCCAAAGAGCATTTGAACGCGATGACCGTGGTGGTTTAATAACTGGCCTTAAAAATCTGGATTCGGCAAAAGAATATGTGCAATGGTATTCAAATACGCATAAGCGGTTAGATGACCTTGCTACTACTTCTAATGCTAAGAAGGGTCAAGATTGGGTCAAAAAGTATCTTTCGGAAAAAGTTCCAAACATGTGAGGAGTGATTCAAAATGGAAGGTATTCTTAACCTGTCTACCATCCTTACCATTGTCGGCATTCTGGTGGTGCTGACAAACATCGTGGTTCAGGTGCTCAAGAAGGCCACCTGGGGAAAGCTTCCGACGAACATTCTGGCGATCATCGTTTCGATGGCACTTACGCTGGTGACGTTCTTTGCCTACTGCCAGATCAATGCGATTGCGGTGGTGTGGTATATGGTCGTCGCCGCGGTTGTTCTGGGGTTCCTGGTTTCGTATGCAGCGATGTTCGGTTTCGACAAGCTGAAAGAGGCCTTGGCACAGATCGGCAAACAGTAATTGAGAGCGGAAAAAGGTGTAGGAGCGTCGTTTATTTCTTGACTACTCCTACACCTTGACCGTTTTACCCTTGAAAATAGGGGATTTAGTGCTTCTATAAATAGTCCAGATTCCAGTTTATTGGGGTGATGAACGCTCTGGAAAAGGCGGAGAATGCAGTTGCATTTCCCCGCCTTTTGTGCTATTATTAAAGTCGTAAACCAGCAGAGAAAAAGTAATATACTCTGCCTCCCGTTATCACCGCTGATAACAATTTGATAACAGCCCATCGTATAGGCTGGATAATATGGATATATCAAATAATCAAAAGAACAGGGTATCATATTTCTAAAGCAAAATCCGTTAGAATAGGATGCCCAGCAACGAGTGGGAGTGATTTCAGAGGACGAAAAAGCCTTGGTATGACTGGATTTTTCAAGGTTTAGTCCTCTCTGTGGCAACGATTTGGCAACATTTTTTCATTATTCATAGGAAAAGAGCTAACTGGTTTTGATTGGGCCAGTTAGCTCTTTTTGTTTTTATTCTTCGGATTGCTCTTTGAGGGCATCTACCAGCATATCGCTCAAGCCTTGGGATATAGGTTTAACACGGCCCAGTGTGTTGGAAAATTCGGGGTAACGATAGCGCCAACAGTCATAGTCCTCCTGGCTGATCTCACCAGCTTTGAGCATGGCCGCAACCTGACGCCAGGAACAGAGCATTTCATGCAAACGGGCGGCGTCCTTGCTGTGGCGCACATTGACCCGCAGGCAGGCATCCCCATCCATCTCATCAATGGTAAGGCCATACCTGTCCTCCAAAGTAAACAGGGTGTGCATCAGGCCGAGGTAAGAATCAATGTCCGGCACAGACAGTGCCAGTGGCGAAACACCAAGAGCATTAGCCAGGGAAGCAGTCAAATCAGCCTTTGGCGTTCTCGCTCCAGTCTCGTATTGCGCCAGCCGGACATCGGCGGACTTCTCCGGGAAGCCCAGCAGCATACCAAGATATTTCTGTGTCATGCCCCGCATTGTGCGGAAAAAGTGGATTCTTTCACCGATTGCCATAACTGCCAACTCCATTTCGACTATCGTTGCAATCAATATAGCAGATATGTTTAAGATAGTCAAGAGAAACCTAAATAATTTTGCTTAATATTTTTCTGGAAACCGCTTGACATTAACGGAGTTGTTTAGTATAATGCAAGGGAACTAAGCAATTTCGCTTAATAGATCTAAAACAGGAGGTACACTATTTGAACGAAAACAGCTTCATGCGGGTGGACGATGTGGCAAAGGAACTGGGGATTTCTAAGTCCTAAGCAATACACAGCGGCACAATGAACGGGAAAAGGATTCCTATACCAATCCAGACATTGTGCCGGAAAGGACTGCGCTGAATATCCACTTCAAGAAACCGTCAGGCGGCTATGCTGAGATGTTCGCCCAGATGGAGGCCGGGAAAGTGATTTCCACCAGGGGGCTGAAAGCCGATGCCTGCTTGTATGGCGAGTTGATTTTCGATGTGAATTCGGCCTACTTTGATAATCATGGCGGCTATGATTTCGCAAGACAATTCTACACCAACGCATATAGAAGCGCAATAGAAATTGTGGGCGGGGAGCAATTTATCTTATCGGCGGTCATGCACGCCGATGAGCGCAACCGGGCTATGTCGGAAGCACTGGGGCGGGATGTGTACCACTACCATCTCCATGTTGTCTACATCCCTGTGGTAGAAAAGCAAGTCTTGTGGTCCAAGCGGTGCAAGGACAAGTCCCTGGTCGGCACTGTCAAGGAAACGATCACCCAAGTAAGCAGCAGCAAAAAGTGGAAGTCCCTCCCGGCGGTGGATGAGCAGGGCAGGCCAATCCTTCAAAAGAACGGTAAGCCGGTTCTGCGAAAATCGTACAGTGTCCTCCAGGATGATTTCTTCAACGCAATGCGGACCGCTGGTTATGCCGATGTGGAGCGGGGTGAGCGCGGCAGTACGGAGGAACATCTGACGGTGGCGCAGTTTAAGACGGAACGGGAACAGGAACGGCTGGCAGCGCTGGAACATCAGGTAGAGAAAAAGGAAAAGGTCCTTCAGAAAGTTGAGCAGAAGATCATAGTCCAGAAGGAAACAGCGGCTACCTTTACGCAGATTGACGGCATGGGCCGTAAGACGCTGCTGGGCAAGGTGGAGTTTTCTCAACAAGAAGCAGAGGACTTGAAGCAGCTTGCCAGAAAGGGGATTGCTGCGGATACCACTATCAAAGACTTGCAGCGTGATCTGAAATCCGCCCGGCGTGATGCGCAGATATGGAAACGGCGGTATGAGGAATTGAAGGAACAGGCGAAAGACTTCCTTGCTGCTGTCAGGAAAGCGCCGGAGCGGGTGATGGTGTTTATTTCCAAGGTTCTCCATACGGAGCAGGCAGAGCCGCCCAGGGTCCAGCGGCAGCGGGAAAGTGCTGTTGAGCGGTAATCCGTCAAGAGCCGGAAAATATTGAAAAAATCTGATGGGAGCGTTTCAAGCAAACACAGCTTCGTTGAAACGCTTCCCATCAAAAAATCGTCTTTCTTTTTCGGCTCAAGAAGCGGAGAAATATTTCAAAAATCAGGAGGTTTCATGCGAACAGGGCTGACTAAGAGGTAAAAGACAACAGGCATCTTTTTTGATGAGCAGAGCAGTATCATTGAGGTGCAGACCCACAACACGGACTTGAAAAAGCGGCTGGGAGCCTACGCCCAGCAGTACCCCGACCTGTGCAGGCAGACGGATGACGATGGGCAGGGCGGAATGACATTCGAGATCGAGAAGGGGCGGCTGAGTTTCCGGCTAACTGCCCCGTATAGCGAGGAACGGCGCAGCAAGGCCAGCGCTTGGGCAAAAGAACGAGGGATACAGGTAGGAAAGTAATTGGAACGGAGTACGGTAGGCAAAACCTGCCGTACTTTCTTTTTTAGGCCGTTACCTTACAATCATATTGCGAAAAATAGCCTTATGTGGTATACTGTCAGCAGATAGCTTAGAAGAGAATTTTAACAGTGGGGGGTGAAGATTTTGGCAGAGCAGGCGGTTAAAAAATCCGCAGTCATACAGGCTAAGCCAATTCTGAAGTGGGCTGGCGGCAAGACGCAGATGCTGAGTGATCTTCTGCCCAAAGTCCCATTCTCATATGGCCGTTATATTGAGCCCTTTTTAGGTGGTGGGGCAATGTTCTTTGCTTTGCGGCCTGAGAATGCAATCATAGCTGACAGTAATCCAGAACTCATCAATGTGTATCGACAGGTTGCAGATCATGTAGATGAGGTCATACAGTATCTTGAGCAGTACGAAAACACGAAGGAGATGTTCTATGCTGTCCGCAGTCAGGAGTGGGAAACTCTTCCTAAATCAGAGGCAGCGGCAAGAACGATCTTTTTGAATAAAACCTGTTTTAATGGATTATATCGTGTAAACAAAAAAGGAGAATTTAATGTTCCTTACGGGAAATATGTAAATCCAAAGATTTGCGATCAAGATACACTATATGTTGCTTCTGCTGCATTGAAGAAAGCAGAAATTTTATGTGGTGACTATTTCTTGGTATTAGAACATTATGCCCAGGAAGGAGATTTTATCTTTCTTGACCCTCCATATCTGCCTGTTTCGGAATATTCTGATTTTAAGCGATATACTAAGGAACAGTTTTATGAAGAGGACCATGTTGAATTGGCTAAGATTATTATGCGCCTGCATGAACGTGGATGTCATATCACCTTGACAAACTCCAATCATCCATTAGTCCATGAATTGTATGCATCGTTCACGATTGATGTCGTACATACAAAGCGGTACATTTCCTGTCGTGGAAACAGCAGGAAAGGTGAAGACGTAATTGTAACAATACCGCCAAAGAAAAAAACGCTGATAAAACTGATGCCGCAGCCTTTGCCTAAACAGGTAGCCGCATATCCTCCTACTCGTTTCATGGGGTCAAAGAGCAAGCTGCTTACCGAAATATGGTCCGTTGCTTCACAGTTCAAGTTTAACACAGTTATTGATCTGTTTGCTGGCTCTGGAATTGTAGGATATATGTTCAAAGCACAGGGCAAGAGCGTAATTAGCAATGATTACATGGCAATGTCCGCAACCTTTGCAAAAGCCATGATTGAGAATAATTTTGTTATCCTGCCAATAGAAGAGGCAGAAAAGTTGTTAATTGAACAGAGAGAATCCGATCATTTTGTTGCGGAGACGTTTCGGGGGCTTTATTATAAGGACGAAGAAAATGATCTGATTGATATATTACGTACCAACATTGCCGTAATTCGAGACCCTTATAAACACGCAATTGCCATGACGGCACTTATTCGGGCCTGCACCAAGAAGCGTCCGCGAGGCATTTTTACTTATACCGGCGAACGGTACAACGATGGGCGAAGAGATTTACAAAAGACGCTTGTACAACAGTTTTTAGAAGCTGTTGAAGCTGTTAATAACGCAGTGTTTGACAATGGAAAACAAAATCGAGCCAGACATAGCGACGCAATGGAACTCCGTATTGAGCAACCCGATCTTGTCTATATTGACCCACCTTATTACTCCCCCCTCTCTGATAATGAATATGTCCGTAGATACCACTTTGTCGAAGGGCTGGCGCGGGATTGGCAAGGTGTTGAAATTCAAGAGCATACACTGACCAAAAAATTCAAGTCATACCCCACTCCGTTTTCTACACGAAATGGGGCTGCTGACGCATTTGATAGACTGTTCAAAAAATTCGCCAACAGCATTTTAATTGTCTCTTATTCGTCCAACAGTCTTCCAACACAGGACGAGATGGTTGCACTTATGTCAAAGCATAAGAAACACGTTGAAGTGATTCCAGTGGATTATAAATACTCTTTTGGAAACCAAGGAGACGCAAGGACACATAGAAATTCTGTGCAGGAGTATCTATTTGTTGGCTATTAAGGAGGTGTACGGGGTGGAGTTTTGGCAGCTTGGTAATACTTCAGTAAGAAGTGCCATGAGAATAAAGGATGGCCTTACTGCATACTCAACGTCCTCCATTCAAGGCAATATCCGCCGGGGCGATGGTGATATTGCTTTTCGTCGTTTGTTAGGGCAATGTGGAGTTGTTTCTCTTGGCGAGGATTCTACACATAGCGTTGGCCGCAAATGGCGTTCTGCGATTGGAAAACTAGGGTTTATCTATCCTGAAATAAAACAAAGCATGGGCTTCAGCCAAGTTGATCTAGGGCAGCTTGACATGATAACACCAGCAGGATGGAACCTGGTGCGGGCCGAAACAGTTGCCGCTATGCAGGAATGCTATTTGCGTGCAATGGTGACGCCGTTGTCTTCTGCTGGCGATGGGTATACCTTTTCCCCATTATGTTGGACATTAGCAATTCTTCTGGAATTAGAGAGCAGGGGTGAGGAGGTATCTGTAAATTTCCTAGAGATGGCGCTGATCGTTCAAACAACAACTCCGGTTGATGGTTTGACAGATACAGTTGATCGAATTCTGGCGTTAAGACGCAGAAGAAATGCAAGTGAACGGAAACGGGTATTTGACCGCAAGGAGTACGACCTCGCAGCCGAGAAGATTGGCAAGGCCGCAGGTACTTTTCGGGATTATGCCGATATGAATATGCGATACCTAAAGGCCACTGGTATGGTGCAGTCGAAAGGTAAGGGTATTGTTTTAATTCCAGAAAAACACACTTTGTCAATTGAATTAGCGAGAGAGCTTTTATCGAATAGGCCATTACTGGATTTGTATCGTTCACTGTGTAATGGGACACCGCTTCCGACTGATAATGCTACAGTTGCTCATCAAGTGCTAAAAGATCTATTAGAGCAGATTCAACAGTATGGTATTGCATACTCCGTTGTTGGCAAAGCCCTCGACACCCCAGCGCATATCAATCAAGTGCGTTATGAGATTGAAGAATTGATTGCCGAGAAAAAAGAGGAAATTTATGCAAAACAGCAGGCAGATCAGTGGCAAGAGATCGCAGCATATATGGATTTGATCGCTTCGCGCAAAGAGTGTATGCGTATCAGCGAGGAAGAAGAAATCCGAATTCCCAAAACTGAAGCTCCTGCCTATTTGGAGTGGAGCTTGTGGAGGGCATTTTTAGCTATTAATACATTAGCAAATAAGCCTTATGAAGTACGCAGATTCAAAATAGACCAAGACTTTTTGCCAGTCAGTACGGCTCCAGGCAATGGTCCTGATCTTGTTGCAGAGTTTGAGAATTGTGTAGTTGTCATTGAAGTTACGCTTTCCGAAAGCTCCAGGCAGGAGGCCATGGAAGGTGAGCCGGTTCGCCGCCATGTGGCTGATTTAATGCAGCAGTATGATAAACCGGTGTATGGTTTGTTTATTGCCAATCGAATTGATTCTAATACTGCTGAAACTTTCAGAATTGGTATTTGGTATACACGAGATGATGTGCGGCTGGACTTGCATATTGTTCCCTTTACCTTAGCACAGTTTTCAAAATTTTTTAGGGCACTTTTTTCTACTGAAAATGCGGTTCCCCAAAGTATTTTCGACTTACTTGTAGACTGCGAATATGATCGCATGAAATATGCGGCACCAGAATGGAAAGATATTATCGATCAAATTGTCACACAACACATATCTGCGCTACAAACTAAATAAGTATATTGAAAGGAATTCTATCAATGGACACAGGCGGAGAACAGAAAAAACGCCACGCATTTTTGGCACCGCTATATGTAGTGAAGAGTGAACACTTATATGCTATTTGGATAGTGTTTGTTGTGTTTTTTGGTTTAATAAATATTTGGGGCGGCTTTTTGCTAGGAGAAATAACTAGCGTTAAAGAAGCATTCGATAGTGGAGTGATATATACATTTTCCATTTCTATCTGTGCCCCATTTTTAGCAGAAGTTTTAGTTAGACAGGTTGTACTTAGAAAGATGAAAAAGAATCAAGCATTTGTTTTTTATCAGATGATTACCTGTGTAATTAATTTCTTATGGATTATTATACTCACTTTCTTATGGCTAGGGGAACACAAAGGAGGGATATTACTTCAAGTATTTGTTGGTACAATTTCGGTGTTTTTTGCTTTTTATATGTATTGTGTTAGCCAAATGGAGCAGTATAGCTCAATATTGTCAGAATATGATGACAATCCATATGATTACCTTGAGCAAGAAAAAGGCAGGATGAATGAAACCGAAGAAAAGTCTCGACAACTTTCAAGCATTGCTAGTGATAAGGGGGACATTGAGATATGATACATAGTATTGCTGTCTTAGAATTAGCACAACCAATTGGTTCCTTTTATCTTGGCAAAATAGACTCTGCTATTCTTATTCGAATTACTAAGACAGTCAGACGAAATGCAAACGATGGTATTCAGAGGGAGCTTTCTGGTAAACGGGCTAAAGAAATTTCCAAATATTGTGAAGATCCAGATGCAGCATTTCCAACTCCAATTATTCTTGCAGTTACAGAAGCAGATATCAAATCCATTTCCCCAATTGATGGGCTTAAAGATATCTATATGATTACTTTTGATGACAGTTATGCTTTTGCAGAAATTTTAGACGGTCAACATCGGGTGGAAGGGATTAAATTAGCAAAAGCATTTCAAACTGATCTTCCTGTAGTCTTGATGTTTGATCTAACGGAAGAAGAGAAAGCATATATTTTTTCGACAATAAACAGTACGCAAACAAAAGTAGATAAATCGCTCATTTATGACCTCTTTGACCTTAACCAAGGCAGGAGCCCATATAAGACTTGCCATGAAATTGCACGAATAATGAACTCAGACTTGAACTCTCCCTTTTTGGGAAGATTGAAAATGCTCGGTAAAAAAAGTACACCAGATGCAATTTTGTCACAAGGTACATTTGTGAACTATTTGTGCAAGTTGATAAGCAACACTCCTCAGGAAGATATGATAAATCTTAAAAAGAATAGAAAACTTAAAAATTCAAATCATCCTGTATTGCGTAGCTATTTTATTGAAGAACGTGATGATGTCATACTGAAACTCCTAACTAATTATTTTAATGCCGTTGCAGAGGTCTTTCCTGAAGAATGGAATAATACATCGAAATACATATTGTCGAAAACTACAGGATATGGTGCTTTGATAAAAGTATTTCCTTATTTTTATGAAAAGGGAGCCAATCAGCGAAGTCTGTCCCAAAAATTTTTCGTAGATGAATTTGTAAATGTAAAGTCTATGTTGCGGTCCAAAGATATTGAATTAACGTCAAGAGATATACCCTCTGGCGAACAGGGACAGAGTTTTCTGGCGCGGCTAATAAAGCAGTCATCAAGTTAATCGTTGGGGTGTTAATAATTTTGCTGTTTTTTGAAACAAAGGAGATAAACTGTAGCTTGTAATCGCTATAAATTTAGACTATAATTTGGATATGGTCTATGGCAACGCAATGGCAACAAAAAATCAGATAGCCCAAACCACTTGGATAATAGAAACAATGTAGATAATCAGAGCCAAATCCCATAAGCAAAACTGTTTAGAACAAACCAAACAGTATCGAGTGGGAATGAGTTTTTGAAACGCTAAACCCGTTGCAGCACAACGGATAGACGGTTTTACGCCTCTCTTTTGATAACGATTTGATAACGCTCCCCATAGGCCGTATCATTCTGTATCCCCGGTGGATTGCAGGTGAAAAGTGTTCCTCTGCGGCTTGTGGGTGACAAAAACCATATTAGAAAGCCCTTACCGATGGCAACATCGGTAAGGGCTTTTGCTGTCTATTCGTCTGTATCAGAATCGTTTTTGAAGGCATCTACCAGAAGGTCGCTCAACTCCTGGGAGGGGGCATTGACCCACCTCCGTGTGGTATCGCATTGAGGGTAATTGTACCGCCAACGGTCGTAATCCTCCCTGGTGATCTCCCCAGTCTCCAGCTTCTTGGCCTGCTCCGCCCAGGCGGACAGCATATCAAACATAGCAATATAGGTCTTGCCTTTGGACTTGTCTAGCCGTAGACAAATTTCACCGTCGATTTCCCCAATCGTCAACCCCCGTATGTCCTCCAGGGCAAAGAGGGTGTGCATAAGGCCAATGTCGGTGTCTATGTCAGGAATAGTTAGGGGGTACTCCGCAACCCTGTTCAAAAGAAAGTTGAGGGCAAAAGCGTGGAAAAGAGCCCAAAACAGGCTTTATAACCTTATCGAAACAAGGAAATATGGGGAAAGCATGGTCCATTCCTGACCGCATATAGAGGTGACAATTTGTCAAGTGCAAGGGTTTTGATATACTTTCTGCAAAAAACCTTGCACTTTGAACTCCCATTTTTGCCCCCTAACCCTTGCAGGGCAATGGCTTTGAGGTTGCGGAGTACTCCCTAGTTAGGGCGTTGGTTGATATCCCGAAGAAGTCCGCCAAAGTTTTTGTCAAATCAGCCTTGGGTGTGCGGCTCCCGGTTTCATACTGTGCCATACGCACATCGGCGGAGCGTTCGGGGAAGCCTACCATCTGGCCAAGATACTTCTGCGTGATACCTTTCATATTGCGGAAAAAGCGAATACGCTCACCAATCGCCATAGCTGCCAACTCCAATCTACATGAATAAGGATATTGGGAGTATAGCAGATATGTTTAGAACTGTCAAGAAAGGATAAATAAATTTGTTTATATTTTCTTTTTGGAAGGCCTTGACATAACGGAATAGAGTTAGTATAACGGGAACAACGTTAAACAAATAGCGTTATTATTCGGAGAGGAGGAACCAGTATAGAGAACAAGTTTATCCGAGCAGATGAAGTTGCAAATGAGTTGGGCGTGTCGAAGCCTTACGCTTATAAGCTCATTCGGCGGCTCAACGAGGAACTGAAAGACAAGGGCTTTATCACCATTGCAGGGCGGGTCAACCGTCAGTATTTCAACGAACGGCTCTACGGAGCCAAAAAGGAAGGAGACTAAATGCCGGTATTTAAGGACGAAAAGCGGGGCACATGGTACGTCATGGCGTGGTATCGGGACTGGACGGGGGAGCGTAAGCAGAAGTGCAAGCGGGGCTTTCCCACCAAGCGGGAGGCCCAGGACTGGGAGCGCAGCTTTCAAATGCAGACCGCCGCCGACATGGATATGACCTTTGAAGCCTTTGTGGAGCTTTACACCAAGGATGTGAAGCCCCGGCTGAAGGAGAACACCTGGCTGACAAAGGAGAACATCATCCAGAAGAAGATTTTGCCTTACTTCTGACTGTGGCACAGTTCAAGGCATACCGTGAGCAGGAGCGTCTGGTGATTCTGGAACATCAGGTAGAGATAAAGGAGGCGCTTCTCCAGAAGGTTGAGCAAAAAATTGAGGTCCAGAAGGGAACGGCGGCAACCTTTGCGGAGATCGATAGTATGGGCCGAAAAACGCTGATGGGCAAGGTGGAGTTGTCCCAGCAGGAGGCTACGGATTTGAAACAGCTTGCCAAAAAGGGGATTGCTGCGGATACCACTATCAAGGACTTGCAGCGTAATCTGAAATCCGCCCGACGTGATGCGCAGATATGGGAACGGCGGTATGAGGAATTGAAAGAGCAAGTGAAGGATTTCCTCACTGCCGTCAAGAAAGCGCCAGGGCAGGTGAAGGCATTTATTTCCAAAGTTCTCCATATGGAGCAGGCAGAGCCGCCTAAAGTCCAACGGCAACGGAAAAGCGCCGTTGAACGGTAATCAGTCAAGAGCCGGGAAAGTTTGAAAAAATCGAATGGGAGCGTTTCAAATGGATGGAGCCTGGTTGGGGCGCTCTCCATCAAAAAATCTTCTTTCTTTTTCGGCTCAAGAAGCAAAGAAATATTTTAAAAATCAGGAGGTTTCATGCGAACAGGGCTTACAAAGCGGCAAAAGACAACAGGTATCTTTTTTGATGAGCAGAGCAGTATCATTGAGGTCCAGACCCACAACACGGACTTGAAAAAGCGGCTGAGTATCTTTAATACTCAAACTATTCTTACGATTGACGACTTTTGTAAAGTGCTGTCAATTTCAAAAGCAACTGCGAAAAACTGGATTCGCTTGAATAAGATTACACCCGATATAGACGGAGAATTCTTTAGTGAGGCTTATGTTTCTGAAATCGTTGCAGATATTAGATCAGAAAATAGCACTAAACTTAAAAATCGGAGAAATAAGAAAAGTGCTTCGGGCAAGGTGCTATACAAGGATTATGTGCGTACCTGTGAGAACCAACTACTTGCTGAAGAATTATTGGAGATTGGAATCATCCAAGACCAAAGGGATTTGCTTATAGTTCTTGCCAATTTTGCTGTACAGCTTTTTTATCAGAGTAGGGGAATTCCATACAGCGACAACAATGTTCTATTGGACTTTTTATCAAGGAAAGATGCGAGTGATTTCTATGCTCTAATTTTTGATTTGTTAGGAAATCAAAAATTATCCCATATTTCTATTGATAGACTTCAGCCGATACTTTCTAAAGAAATGAAGTTTGTCAAAGGAGAGGATTCTTTAGGCTTCATCTATATTTCGTTAAGAGATATTGGAAATCGTAAAAGTTCGGGCGCCTACTACACTCCGGAGAAAATTGTAAATACGCTGATTGATAATTTATATGATTGTGATATTGATAGCCAAATGCTCCACAAAAGTATTTGTGATCCGTGCTGTGGAACAGGCAATTTCTTGCTAGGCCTTGCTATGAAAGGGGTCAACTATACTTGTCTTTATGGACAAGATATTGATCCAACAAGTATATATTTAGCTCGTATCAATATTGCACTTATGTTTCCTGAGATTTGTGTCCTGGATTTGTACTCTCATTTTGTAATCGGAAATAGAGTACATCAAATTCCAGTCGTTTAACCTGTTGAATATTACAGTCAAAGTCATAATTATACATATCTGCGCTGTTTAGAGCCCGATTACCAAGATTGGCTTTTTTACTCTGATCAATAACATTAAGCCGGCTGATAACTGCTTCGTTGGCTTTCATAACGGTAGAAAATTTGATTTCAATTCTTTTATGCCCACCTTCATCATAGCGATCATGGAATTGATTATGAGATCCTCCGAATCCATAAAGAGCTTCAATCATTAGTTCCGCAACTGTACCAAATCTGCGGGTGCGTAAAGCGAAAATACCATCTCGAAATTCTCTAATTTCATCAGTCATTATATTTCCTCCCGATTTTCAATAAACAATTTATATGGTTCAATAGCAAGTGCATCGGCAATCCGCTGGATATTTTCAAGGGAAATGCTACGACGGAAACACTCAATAGCACTAATATACGTTCTGTGCATACCACATTTTTCTGCAAGAGCTTCCTGAGAAAGCCCCACAACTTGACGATAGTATTTAACATTTGATCCGAAAACCTTGATAATATCCATACTTGCAGACCTCCGTAAAATATGGTATAGTATTGCATACAATAAGTCTACATACAATGAGTATCATAAATTGAAATCACTCTTTGGCCAGGCAGAGCCTGTTGCTGAAAGGAAAGTTGTATTTTGCGAAAGAGAAAATGGTACAGAGTAACCTAATAAGAAACTCGACGGTGGCATACTTTGCCGCAATCGGAATTCACAATAAGCCTAATATTCCTTATCGTTACGAAACTACAACACTGCTTATGATGAACGCCTGGGAATTAGTTTCAAAGGCATAGCCTGTTTGATGAAACAAAGCGGAACTCTACCCTTTCAGATATCATCAGCCGCCACAACAACATCGGATAAAGTTTTGGTGATAAGTATGGATATAAATAGAATTAATGCCGTATGCGGTTGGATGCGAAATTTATCAAATCAACCAAACGTTTTGAATACACCAGTTTCTACTGTGGATGTGACTAATATTCGTGAAGGGCTTCTCCTCATTGCTAAAGATATTGAGCGTGAACAATTTGTTCTCAGTAATCAGTTGATGATGATTAAGAATAATCTTTTTAGAGAAGTCCCTATAAATTGGAATATTATTCACATCTACATAAATCCATTTGCTTTTGGGCAAGGAATTGAAATCCTGGATATATTATTGGCGCAAAATTTTAACAGATACGACGATTGGTGGCAACTTATTCACCCCCGAATAGCGCGAGTATCGAAAAAGCTCTTTTTGGATGGTAGCTATGCAAATGCGGCTTGTGATGCATACATCGAAATCAATGACCGAGTTAAAAAACTTTTTCAGGCGATAAGACCCGGAGAGAAAGTGCCTGATGGTGATGCCGCAATGAAGACTGTGTTTTCTACAAACACCCCTTTGATTGAATTTTGTGATCGCTCTACTGATTCGGGTGCTAACACGCAAAAAGGATTTATGGAAATGCTTGCAGGAGCAATGTCTGCCCTACGCAACCCCAAAGCCCATGCAAATATTCAAATAGGGAAAGATGACGCCATGCGTCGTCTGATACTTGCCAGTATGCTAATGTATAAAATTGATGAGGCAGTAAAGCATTCGAAAATAACAGAAACTTCAAGTACACAATAATGCGTATATAATAGTTGTCCAAGAGACGGTTTTTATGAGTGATTTTACAACAAAAAGGCTACAAACATTAGATGCTCGTGATAAAGTTATTGCTTTAGGCGATATCCTGAAGATGAAAGATACAGCAACTCTACTGCATAAAAATAACTAAGATGTTTAGCAAAAATGTTTCGTCTGCGTTGTCTGGTATTCTGTTTCCGAAACGAGCGTGGTATATTCGTTGCGGCGGCCAATTTTCTTAGCGCTCAAAAAGCCCTTATTCATCAGCCTCGACAAAAGTACAATCAGGGTATTCTTCTGACACGGCTTGCCCCTGGCCGCCAGCCCATCCATGATATAGGGGAATAGCGTCACCTCCTCCGGGTTCCCCCATACGATTTTCATAATTTCCAGTTCGGCATCGGATAATTGCTGCACCATACATTCACCCTCCCATGATGTATAACAAACCGTTGATAGCAAAAATATAACACGATGTTGTCCTTTCTGTCAAGACCATTTTGCAAAAAAGCGCTGTGACAAATGAGAATATCAAATTGGCAAAAATGACGGCGAGGCATTGCCCCGCCGCCACTTTGCTTTATGAGTATATGATTTCCGTGTTTACAATTTCCGTCGCACTTGCTCGGATGTTGTTCATCATACCGACCCAGGCCATTTGGTCGGTAGATTTCAGCGCCTCGGTGATACCCTGGGCCTGGGCCATCTGCTGGACGATTAGGTTCATCATTCCCTGTGCCTGCTGGTCAATGTCTGCAAGGTAGCCGTCCAACTTGCCGCTCAACAGCAAGGCGTTATACAGGGCTGGACGGTGTTCTTTGAGATACTGCTTGTGCCGCTGACCCCACACGCCGACCGACTGTTTTTCTTCAGCGGGTACAGCCAGACAGGGGAAATAGTAGTCGCCAACGAGTTCATACCATAGGCTGTTATTCTCGTTAAAAATGTACTTGTCCATAGTGAAATCCTCCGCTATAATATATTCGCACATACGTCACAGTTCTCCGATTGCCACACACTGTTATATCCTGTTGCGAGGTTTTCTTGCCCTTGCTTTTGCCCTTATGAATAGTCAGGGTAAGGGTAAACTTGTGTGGAAGCGAATAAAGGGATAAGGCGAACACACTGTGAAAAATCCTTTGTTTTCAAGGCTTTTGGAGGATTTTATTGAAAACCCACGGTGAGCAATAGACGCTCATAAAATCGTGGTATTCAAATTCCAGTTTATCGGCCTGATGAAAAATAAATGCAGATAATTCTGCAAGCATTGTCTTTATTTAGGGGGAATTTGCTATGAGTATGAATAAAAGATTACTTACTGTTGCGGTGGTGCTTTCGCTGTTTATGTCTCTTACGGCTTGTAGCAATCAGACCTCTCCATCGGACGATCCCACGCCGCCTGTCACGCCTGCGGATTCCAGCTCAAAGCAGGATACCACTGACAGCACCATCATCCACTCCACCCATGGAGTGGCTTTTGAAGTTTCGGCGGACTGGACACAGGCGAATGGGACGGATATGTTCTACACCGATAAAAACGAGGTCTACGGACTCAACGGTGTATCGCCCCTGGGTTCCTATGAGCCCCAGACGCTTTTTGAGGAGCTGGTGGCCTATTACGAAGGTCAGTTCGATACCCTTTCCGCTCCGGAGAATCTGACCGCCTGGCAGTCCGGCGATGGTATGGAATGCCTGACGGCGGATCTCACCGGCGTCTATGAGTCCGTTCTATACTGCACGAAGATCGTCATTGCCCCGCAGAAGAATCTTGTTTTGACCTTTGACGCCCAGGCTTATAAAGACCAGCAGGAACCCACTTTTGTTTGGATGGTCCTCAACGAGCTGTGTGAGAGCCTGACCTTTGAGATCGGAACCAGGGACGAGATCAGCGGGAACACCTTCCTCTGTGGCGACGGCTCCCAGCTCTGCCTCCAGGACAGCGGAGACTTCCGCTGGTATCAGTCGGCAGAGGATCACGAAAAGCCGTATTATGAGGGTATCTACGAGGTGTATTACGGACAGGCCGCGATGGATAAAGTGGCCTCTATGACCGAGTACGGCCTGACCATGGAGGAGCTG